>Ga0255055_10001329_pt1 | contig 18315 bp, 18 predicted proteins | sample JV7_2_27_MG_FD_188633 | JGI IMG/M metagenome (GOLD analysis project Ga0255055, IMG submission 188633) | Seawater microbial communities from Jervis Inlet, British Columbia, Canada - JV7_2_27 | ecosystem: Environmental > Aquatic > Marine > Inlet | place: Canada: British Columbia | collected... | reverse complement strand
TGATCCTCTGATAGATAAGACTTAATGGGATCATAATCATCATCATCATTCGAATCATATTCAAAGACCGTAATTGTATTCCCATACTGATCTGAGATAATAATTCCTATAACCGGGGGTATGACATTAAAGTTATGGGAACGATACGCTGTTTCGGTTAATTTTTTTTCAACAGAAGAATTGTCTACTCGAGCTTCGAGCATAAATCTAAATAATCTTTTACGCTATAAATTAAAGAGGGTGTGTTGATTTTTGGAAAAAAATAGAGAAGTTCCGACATTTATGATCGTGAAACAATATTTGCGTAAGAAATTATAAGAAAAATAAAATTAAAAATATAAAAAAGTAGGTTATAGAAGTACTTTGAAGGATGAATAAATCATATTTCAACTAATACTTCTTCAATAGGAACTATTTCTTCTGATAAGCGTTTTTTAGCTACACCGTTAAGGAAGGAAAACCCAATAATCGAAAGGATAGATAGAATCCCTGCAAAATACCATACCCAGTTAGGTCCAATAAATTCCATTACTAATCCAGCTACTATAACTCCAAATAGATTTGGAATTGCCCATTGAAAACCATAAACTGCCATATAACGACCTCGTTTATCTTCAGGAGCAAAAGATGCAACTGCAACTTGACCAATAGGAAAAACAATCATTTCTCCGACTGTGATAATTGCCATAGCAATAAAAAACATGTACGGCTCTGTAATAAAGCCATACATACTGAAGCCAATCATAAGAAACAACGCTCCAAAAGCCATCATCCTCATAGGAGCATATTTTGAAATCTTCTTAGTAATCCAGAATTGAAAGAAAACTACCATAATCGCATTCATACTCAACAACCAACCAAAACCCTGCTTTGGGAACCCATGGACATCCCGTAAGAATACCGATAAAGTACTATTCATTTGCATATATACTAATACAGTTATGGCAGATATTGATAAAAATAATACGAATACCCAATCTTTTAACACTTCCTTATAACCAATAATGGTTTTTACAATTGTTTCTTCTTGTTCTTCATCTAACTTTTGAGGTTTAGTCTCAGGAATGACGAGATATACAATAATAGCAGTAATTATACTACTCAATGCATCAAAAATAAATAATAGCATATAGGATTGAGTAGCTATAAAGCCACCAAGAAGGGGACCTATCACTGCTGAAAGATTAAAAGCCACTCGTAGAATCCCAAAACCTTCAACTTGTTTTTCCTTTGGAAGTAAATCTGTAACCATTGCTTGTCTTGCTGGGCCTCCAAAATTTCCTACCAAACCTGAAAAAGTAGCAAATATATAAAAAATATTCAGATCATTTATTAATCCCATCGAGATATTTGATATCCCACTTACGACCAAACCAAGCAAAATTATCGTCCGACGACCATATTTATCGGCTAATGCTCCTCCAATCGTGCTACCAATTATATTTCCCGCCGAAAAAATCGAAAATAGGATTCCTACTTCAACCATACCTACCCCAAAATGCTCTGTTATATAGAGTGAATAAAACGGAAATAATATAAAGGCTCCCAAGCGGTCAATAAAGGTGGCTAAGACCAATACTTTAAATGCATCGGGGTATTCCCTATATACACTTTTAATTTTTGAAAACATGGATAAAACCTTTAATTATGAGTTTAATACTAATGAGGATAGAGTTTTAATATTTAGAAAGATATTTTCCATAAAAAATATCTATTAAAATCCTAAAATGTGTTTAAAACAATGAATATTGATATTAATAGTTTAAAGTATCGAACTCTTATCGAACTTCGAACTTGGAAAATTAAATCTATTATGATTTTGTTAAAAAGGTGTAAGAAATTCCAAGGAAAAATGCAATTAGATCAGCTACTACTGATTCCCCTCAAATATTTACGTTTTTGAAGCAAAATTTGAATTTGTTCGTCTACGCGAGCTAAATCCATTCGTTCAGATATTTTTCCTCCTGATGTTCTTAATTTTTCCCATTTGAGATAATTTTTAGATAATTCAGCTTGTTCTTTTTCGACTCGTCTAGCTAACAAATTTAAACCATATGTAGTAGCAATATTCAAAGCTTTAGTTAATAACAATTGAGCTTCCTTAAATTCAAATATCACTAACCTCAATTTAGCTTGTAAGGAGTATATTTCAGTAAGAAGCGAATATATTTCTTCATTTTCGGCAATAGAACTAATTTTATCAATATAAGGTTGAATCTTATCTAATTCTTGTAAATTGTTAGTGTCTTTTAATCTTATCAAATAGAGATCACATAAATTTACTAAAGCAAAAATTTTGAACTCTATAAAGGATGTTTCTTTATCAGCAACTTCCTTGAAGATTTTTTCTGCTTTTGAATGAGAAGCCTCATGAGGTTTTTTTTTTAATAATGCTGCTTCTTGAAGACGATATGCTAAGTTGTTAAATTCGTAGGTCCCTTGTTTAACGAATACTGCCATTCGTTCATGACATTGCTGAGCTTTTTCAAGAGAATTTGATTTTAAATAAGCTTCAAAAAGAGAAGTACTCACAATAAAAGTCTTCCAACTGTTGATTTCATGACATAACGATAAACCTTTTTCTAAATGATCTATTGCCTGCTTAAAATCACCCTTATTTGTATATGCCAATCCCAAAGTGTTATGACCTCCAATAATTTCTTGCTTATCGTTTAGTTCGGTAGCTTGTGTTAAATATCGTTTTTGATATTCCAATGCGTGATCACTTTCACCTTTAGTACCATAAGCGAATCCTAACCATTTAGTGGTATGCATTATTAGTTTTTTATCATTAATCTCTATGGCAAGTTTAGAAGCTTCACCTACGAACCTTAGACAACGATTTAATTCACCCAAATTAAAATAACAAGTACCTTTGTGGTATAAAATGTATCCTTTTTTCATTTTAAATTCTTGTGATGGTGTTTGATTGATATCTATGAGCTTTTCTTCAGCTTCATTAATCATTTCTAAAGCCTTATGGGGTTTAAGCATACCCCTAAGAATTTGGCTTTTTAGAATGAGAACGTTAATAATTTCAGAGTTTGTTTCAAATTCTTTACTTTCTTCATACGCGAGTTCAGCATAATTGAGAGCGTCTTTCGCGAAGAAAAGATCTTCAAGAATAGAACTTTTTAGAACATAAAATTGAAATCGTTCGAGAGTAGTTAAAACTTTTTCTTCGTCAAAATCATTCAAGATATTGAGAGCTTCTTTGAGTTTCCAACTATTCTTGAGGTTTTCTACCTGTTTTAATTCTTGGTTATATTTAATTGGCATCATGTGAAACCCTAACCTCATTTCTTAAGTATTATTCTTTTAAAGCTTCTCTAAATAAAGACATCTTTGGATTATTTCTTTAATTTTATTTTTTTTTTTAGTTCGAAGAGAGCAGCGAGGGGTAAAGAGATGTCAAAATAAACAAATGCCTCCTCCGTATTTAAATCTTCTCTCATTGCCAAGTTCTGTACCTTTAAAATGTATTCAGCATGTATATCCATTAGCGCTTCAGCCCGTTTTTTATCAAGGTAAAAAACAACCGGCGCAGGGATAAAGGATAGATATTCGTCGTAGATAGTTTTTGCGCTCTCGGGATTATCTAGCTCGTTTTCAAGAAGATTTAGAAGTGGATCTAAATAACTCAACAATTTACTTACGTTATATCCCGTTTTACGATAATGGTTGACTACTTTTTTGTAAAAATTCTCCTCTTCTTCTTCTTCTTTTTTAAATTTCGAGTTAATCCTAAAGATTTTGGGGGGAATTCTTCCTTTTATGACATCTTTAGGCGTCCTTGATAAAAGAAGCCCATCTTGTTCCATTAGTTTTAGGTGCCTAGCAACCGTTGTTTTTCCTTGTTCTAAATAATGAGTAATTTGAGTAACATTCAATTCGTTATGAAGTTCAAGGAGAGCCCATATATCCGACCTTATTTTATGTTTAGCTAGTAATTGATCCATTCTTCTTCAATTGTGTATTTGTTTTCTATACCTAATGAAAAATTTATATCTTCTTTGTAAAATAACTTTATAAGAAAGCAAAACTCTTATTTACGTTTTTCTGGGAAGCAATATCTTTCGTATTCGTAAAAATTTTTCAATATTTAACTTAAGGAATGTTATTAAATTTTATGCTTATATAGTATATAATGATTCTGGATATAAAAATCTGATCGAAATATTTAAATACGAAACGTTCTATTTTACCAATCAATGGCACGGTGTTACTATCACATCATACAATGCGTAATAAGAGAGAATTAGAAGGTGCGAAATCCATATTTAGCTCTTTTACAAAGTGCCATGACTCTAAAATAAAAACGCAATTGAAAAAAAATTTGGATTTGAAAAAAATGAATAAATCTAAAACAAAAAAATTAGCATTATTGACAACAGTAGTGATTTTAGTCGTTTGCTTCGTACCAGTAGTTCAAGGAAAACAACCTTCTATAAGTACTAGACCAATAGAGGATTGGTTTGCTAACAATCCATTCGGTGGGAGTGTGGGATATGGTGATCCTGATAGTATGTTAGGTCAAATCTGTTTAGGTTGGGTAGAGTATGACGCCGAATCATATGAAGGCATTATTATTGAAAGTTTAAGGACAGATCAGTCACTTCATTTCTCGATACATATAAGTGTAATAGGTATGCCTATGACTATACGCAATTTTAATGCAATTGGAACGCCCGGAGAGTGGATATTTGTAGGTGTGATGGATTTTACATATACAGCGGAATTTATCCTCGGAAAAAAAATACCTGGAGGACCATTATTGGATAATGTTTATGATGAGGACGGCATAGTTTTTGTTCCGGATAATAAAGGAGAACCTCGACCACTTATAGTGCAATCATATGGAGAAATTGATAAGGGAAAGAGAGAACCGGGTGCTGAGCTTCCAGTATGGTGGATTCTTTACTTTTACCAGCATGTAGTTGGTGGTCATTTTGTAGAGATTGAGTTTATCTCTGATACTACTTCTGGTAATTATATTAAGCCTGGATGGTCCCCATTTCTTCCAGGGGATCCAGTTCTGCTTGGAGCAGGAAACGTCAAGGTACATCAATTAGCGATTTACAGCTACGATTTGGATCTGGATGATCCCGATGTGTTTCAATATACTGAATGGGTTACGCCAGATGGTGTATTTTATGAAGGAGGTCCTCTTAAGAAATCTCCTTTATTAATGCCTGAAACATGGCCTGTTGAGTTCATTACATTCTACTGAGTGATCTAAATGTAAACAAACTTAGATTAAGTAAAAATAATAATTTTTAAAATAAAATATAGAAAGCGGAGGAAACAGTTTAGATAAAATGGATTCTCGATTAACCACACCTAAACCAATTATCCTCCTATTCTATATATCTTTTTTTTCTTTTTATAATTTAAGAATTCACTCTAATTACCAAATTTGTTTAAATTAAATCTCAGAATAATCCTACATTCTTCGTGAAACAAGTCTTTCACGCACAAACATATCACTCTAATATGTTATTATAAGAAATATTTTAAAATCCGTTTAACTTATTAAAATTATTGAAATTCTAATATGAAGTGAAAGTAGATTGAATGTATTGATAGTTTATGAAACAAAATTTGGTAATACTAAGCAAGCGGCAGAAACTATTGCTGAGGGCATGAAAGAAGTTGAACAAATAAAAACTGAAGTAATTAATGTTAATGATGTTGACTATAGTAAAGTTCGAGATTTTGATGCGATAATTATAGGGTCTCCTACTTGGGCGGGTAATTGTACTGATACCATCAAAAATTTTATAAATGAACTTGCTGGGCTTTCATTAAGCGAGAAATTTTACGCTGTATTTGATACCAACTCAGGAATTCCCCTTCTTAGTAAAGCAGTCAAAAAAATGGAAAAACTGGTTGGTAAAAAAATGCCAAGCCTTAAAAAAATTCTTCCAGGATTGCCTGTTAGAGTAAAAGGTACAAAAGGACCTATAGTTGAAGGTGGACTTCCTAAATGCCAAAATTTCGGAAAAGAAATAGCCTTAAATCTTCAACAATAGAATCCAAAAAGATTCTAAGATCGACTGAAAAAAGTTTAAATTTTTTTTTTTAAATCTCTTTTAAAATTTTCACAATAATTTTATACAATACAAATCAAAGGTGGTATTATGAATGAAATAAATGATAGGTTAAATGAAATTTTAGACTCAAGTATCATTATTGATACGCTTAGTCATGGGCCTCTATTATGGTCAGATGACCTTATTAAGGCTAATGATGAGATGTTAGCTCAAGACATGAATCCCTGGGATGTAATCCCTATTTTAGTATTACAATTTGCGAGAAATGTGGTTAATGACGATGATTACTTTTCTAAATATGTCGAAGCGTGGAAAGAATCTGGAGTGACTTGCGTAAGTTGGACGCTTGGACCTTTGTATTCAAAACCATATTCCTTTGATGGTGTTTTTCATAACTTCTCTTTTATGACATATATTCTAGACAATCGACCAAATTTGTTTGTTAAAGTTTTAAAAGCAGCAGATATTGAAAGAGCACATAAAGAGGGGAAAAAAGGTATAATTTTAAATGTTCAAAGTATGGAGCACATCGGTAAAGATATTAACATGGTTGAGCTCAATTATATGCAAGGATTTAGAATCATGCAACTAACCTATAACAAAAAAATTGCCGTTGGGACTGGATGTATAGCAGTAAGAGATAGAGGATTAACAGAATTTGGCATCGAGGTCGTTCACAAGATTAATGAGCTTGGAGCAATTGTTGATATCTCTCATTGCGGCCCTCAAACATCACTAGATGCTCTAGAGATTTCTAAAGACCCAATTATAGCGTCTCACACATCTGCAAAAAATCTATACGACCATGCAAGAGGAAAAGACGACGATTTTCTCAAAGCCCTTGCGGAAAAAGGTGGATATATAGGCGTCTATGCAGTTCCAGGATTTTTAACGAGTAATGCAACAACAACTATAGATGATTGGCTTGATCACGTTGATTATATAGTGAATCTTGTAGGGATTGATTATGTAGGGATTGGCTCTGATTTTTACGGCTTTTCGGTTCCTGATAATTTGGCAATTAAAATTGGAGAGTTTATGGACGCTTTAGGTTTTCGACCAGAAGATAAAGCAAGCTTTTTAACAAAAATAGTCGGTTTTGATCAATATAAGAAATTTCCTAATCTAATTAAGGGATTAATTTCGAGAGGTTATAGTAATCAAGAAATAAAGAAAATTGCCGGTGGAAACTTCTTAAGACTTTTCAAAAAAGTTGTAGGCTAAAATATTCTTAGAAAACATAAGAAAATCTCACGAACACGTTGACACCTCAAATGCAAAAAAAAAAATTTAGAGTTTATGGAAATTATAGCGATCTACTATTAATTGTACTTCACCAGTTTTTTCATCTATAAAAAATTGACCTTTCATTGTCATACCTGGAAAAGCAATTGGTACAACAAATTTTAATTCATCAATATTCTCTGGCGCAAGTGGTAAAATAGTAGGTTTAGGTAAAAATGGGTAAGGTATTTTAGCGTAAAGAATTGCGTTCTCAAGAAATATTTCTAAGGATTGTAAACCTTTGTATGTTGAATATTTTCCCACCAACTTATTTAACTTATTTTGGAGTTTTAATAGCGGGACTGCTTCATTTACATCCTTTCCTAAAAGAATGGCTAAAATGCCATGAGCTAGTGGGCCTAACAAACCTTGAGAATCACAGTTAACACCTATAATAACACCCATTTTTATTTCTGGGATCATTGCTACCATAGCAGACGATATTAAAACGTTCCCTCCATGTTGTATTACTTCATGCCCAAAAAAATCCTTTTCTACCATCCAACCATAGCTGTACCAAGTCTCTCCTTGACCATAAGAAGAATCTTCTGGAGTTTTATTATATGGAGTCCACATTTTATCTACTGATGATTTCTGTAGAATTTGTGATTCATCGTGTTTACCGCCATTCATTAAAGCAATTAGATAATTTTGTAATTCGTTTACTGAACTCAATAATCCACCAGGTGCATAAACAAATTTATCAATAAACACATCTGATTCTTTAAGGTTTCCTTCTTTTCCAGGAAGATAACCTGTCATAGCATTATTATCGTTATTATAATCCTCTTGTAAATATATGGATCTTTTCATACCTAAAGGTTTTAAAACATTTTCTCTAATATATTCTTCAAATCTCATTCCAGATACTTTTTCTATAATTAATCCTAAGCAAGTAAACATGTCATTATTATAAAAGAACCTTTTATCGGGGATATCTATAGCTTCTTTGCCTGCACCGTTAATAAACAACAAATAATCATCCCAGCTACTCATTGGAATAATATTTTCAAAAAAACCTAATCGTCTTGTTATTGCTGCTATCGTTCCAAGAAGGTCAGGGAATCCCGAAGAGTGAGATAATAGATGGTGTACTTTTATAGGATTATTTTTATCTCCGAGTTTAAAATCGATGTATTTTTTAACAGGACTTTGAAGATCAACCTTACCTTGTTCAACTAATTGCATTATTCCCAGAGCAGTAAACGACTTTGAAATAGAACCTATTCCAAATAAAGTATCTTGGTCAAAAGGAATATTCTTTTTTAAATTTCTCGCACCAAAACCCTTAGAATAGAATGGTTTTCCATCTTTTATAACGCTGAGAGCGAGCCCAGGTAACTTTGATTGTTGCATTAAATTAACAATTAAGGGCTCAATTATTCTTCCTAAAAATTTAGAACTCATTTATATTTCTCTCTAATTGTTTTTAGTTATCCTAATAAAATTTTTATTTAGATTTACTATTCAAGATAATAAAATTTAGAATTTAAATTATAAGAAATTTAATTAATTTTAATTATAAAATCTAAGAAATAAGTGGGAGCGACCGGATTTGAACCGGTGACCAACAAGTCTGGAGCCTGCCGCGTTCAGCACTATGGACCGAAAGGGCATAGTTATACCGAGCTTCGCCACGCCCCCATGTTTTAAATGAAAAAATCGTGGCGCAAAAAAATTTGTTCTAAATAAATATTTTTTTATAAATTTACTAATAACTTATTTTATTTCAGTTTTATGAAAAGGCTAAGTAATTAAGGTTTTAAAAAAAATTTGAACTTCTGCTTTCACTACTAAACAATTTTTGAACCACAGTATTCACAAAATCTAAGGTTTTCAGCATTTTTTAAAGATGCCCCGCAAGTTGGACAAAAATTAGGTTTTTCTGGCACCTGTTCTCCCGGTTCATATACTTTATACTCAAATGGTAATTTATCTCCTTCGTATTTGGGGAATTCGAATCCGCAATTGTCGCAATAATTAATATTTCCGTCCATGTAAATGTTACAATTTGGACATTTGTTTATTAGTTTTAAACCACAATTACGGCAAAATTCTGTGTATACGCTAATAGGAATTTTGCAGCGGGGACAATGTTTTTTAGATTCCCCAGAATATCGGTAAACGATGAGACCAATAAATGTAATAACTAATATTGGAATTATAATCACTAGCAGAATAACCACTTCAACAAAAAATAGTCCTACAGTGAGGAAACATACAACTAAGAAAACAACTAAACCAATTACTGCTGAGAAACTTTTTTTGTTGTAATCTCGAACGCTCATTTGGGAAAATTTGTTCTACATGTAAAAAGATTCTATAACTAGTAAACGCTTTATCATTTTAATATAATTCTTTTTTACCTTGTGCTGTTTTACAATAAGGGCAGATCAATGTATCACTAGCAATTTTTTCTCCGCAAGCGAAGCATAAATATTCATTATCCCCAAATTGGATTTTTTTTTCAACTACTTTTAGCTCTTTTTCTTTATTTTCTAGTGGTTTATTGTCTGGCATAGTTAATTCAAGGTTAAATTATTTATATCGAAATTCTTCTGTAATAATAAAGCTGAACAAAGACTATAAAAAATTGGGAGACCAATATTTATTCTAAGCTCTTAAGTAATCCAGATTATGACAAAATTTAAGAGCTATTCATTATTCTAGAGAAGTATAATATATACTTTTAAGTTCTATCACTTAATAAAAAATATAATTTAGGAGATTTATAAGAAATGCCAGGATCTCATGGAAGTTTAACAAAAGCTGGGAAAGTCAAACAGCAAACACCCAAAATACGAAGAACTGGAGTAAATTCGAGAAAGAAAAAACCACCTCGGATGAGATATCGTTTTCTTTATGAGAATCGAATACAGAAAGGTAAATACGGGGGACAAAAAGATTCTCTCGGTGCTAAGCGAGCGAGCTATAAGCGATAACTCTTTTTTAAATTATTACGCTATTACTCCAATTTTTTTAAGCTGGTTTATTAAAATCTGGCTTTGCTGGTAATAATGTGTAGAATTTTTACTATCTCTTGCTAATATATCATAATAATCGCACATTAATAAGTTCCAACGTATTGCTCTACGAATGCCTGAAATTTCTTTTAAATTAAGCGAGAGTTTTTTTTCAAGATTTTTCATTAGATAAAGTGCTCTCTTTGAATCTACTCTGTGATGTATATAAAACTCAGCTAATTCTAAAACCAAATCATGGAGTATTGGAAAGAATTCATCATCATAATTAATCCCGACTGATTCTATTCCAGCTCTCAAAAGTTTTTGGGCTTGAGAAAGATTACCTTTAGATTTGTAGTTTTTTGCTCGCATGAGATGGTAGTTAAGCTTTACTTTAGTTGAGTTATTACCTAACTGGAGGGACTTTCTAAAATCCATTTTAACATTAGCTAATTTTTTTTGCTCTAAATGAATTAAACCTGTATATAGATAAGCCATTCCTAGAAATTCGTCCTTATTAATAGATAATTCCTCGTTTTCTAGGAATTTTACTATGATATTAAAGTGTTCCATTGCTTTATCGTATTCTTCCTTCTCAAAAAGCCATTTTCCTAAATAATAGTGAATTTTAATGATATATTCAATCGGAACCTCTCCTGATTTAGCTACTCCTAAGGCACTTCGCAAATAATTTACAGCTATCTCTTCTTGATTGAGTAACATTGCAATCTCTCTCAATTTTAATAATATTGAAACAACTACTTTTTTTTGGCGATTTTTGTTAAATATTTTTAATGAGTTATTTAGAAGCTGAGTTGCTTCATCAAATCGATAATTTTTAATTAGAACTTCGGCGTCAATATAGGAATTGATTGATTTAATAACCTCAAAATTAGTGGGTGGTGTATTAAAAAGGTCGTTATGAATATGATATAATTCTCCCTTAGACAGTGTGCTTTCATAATGTAGGGCCGAGAAAGGGAAATTATTCATACCTGATTCAAAATCGTTCGAATCTAATTCTTTTTTTGGATCAAATTTGATAAAATCGTTTTGATTGATTTTTGCTAAATTAATTATTTTTATTATCGAGTTCAACATCATACGCGAAAACTTAATCCAATTCTCCACATAAGTTTCAAGGCGAAACTCAGCGTCGTCAAATAAAGAACTTACAAGATATGGCGTATAGGAATCAAATAACGATCTAATATAGAACTTATTGTATTCTAAATCTTTAAAAAATGTAAAATACCCTCTTTCAAAAATAAAGAATTCGTCAAAAGGTTCATCGTTAGAGAAAAATAACGATTCTGATGATCGAAGCTTTGGTACTCCTTCTTCTAATTCCCATGGTAAGTTGAATGTTGGTTTTAACCTAACATTATCTAAAATTCTTACTATTTTATCAGCATATTTCTTATCGTAATTCGAGAACTCATCGCGTTTATTCATAAGTGATACGCGTATACGGTTTAACCATCTACTATCGTTTTCTTCAGCGATTGTTTCAGGAATTGTTTTATTCAATAATTCAAGGAGGAGGACTTCCTTACCTTTGATAGGAAAGTTGTGTTCTAGTGAAATCTGAAGAGCTAAATCTCTGAGCATTTTCACGATGAATATTATTACCTTGTCTGTATTTTGATTCAAATCCCACAATTTAAAAGCAAGGCTAATTCGAAAACTTACTACTTCAAACGGAAAATTAAGTCGTAAAGGCAACGATACTGGAAATTTAATCGTGAACAATATTAATTTATTCTTTTTTACACTGTATCTAAAATAATTTTCTATAGTACCGTCTATCTTGAATCCATTCTTCTCGATTGCCTGTTTTAAACTGTCTAGTTCACTTGACGAAAAAGGTCGAAACGACATAAATTGATGACGAAAGTTATTGCTTTAATAAACAAATAAAAGTTTCGATTATTAATTTTTATTATATCCCTATATTAACATTATAAATAGTTAGATTTACTTGATCTTCTTGAGAAGAAATTAAAATTTTAGTCTGATTAGAATGGATATCGCAAAATTTAACCAAGAACTAAGCTATAAAATCAATAAAGCAAATGGCTTAGAAAAGCACAATAAAGTTCAAGAAGCTGTGGATTTATGGTTAGAAATTTGCGACATGACTTTAAAAGTCTCAAAAACGCCAAATCTCGAATTTTCTTACAAATCAATGCTTATTGATAAGACTAAACAAATGATAAACCATATTAAAAACCTTAAACAAAAACTCATAAGTCAGCGAAGAGTTACTCCGCGTCTAGAGCAGAAACCCGTTCGTCAAAGTATAAATTCAGAAATAAAAACAGAACCAAGTCAAAGCGAGACCATACTCAAACCCGCGTCAAATTTAGTATCCGAAAACTCGAATGAATCTGAGACAAGTATTACCCCGGATGATATTAAAGAACTTAAAGTTGTGAAGAACAACGATATTAAAAATTTACCTATTGGATTCAAGGAAATTGAAACGACTGAAGAGTTTAAAATCATCACTCCTCACGATAAAGACCACATTAAAAAGATCCAAAACCAAAATCACAGCTTGGGTATTTCTAAAAAGGAAGACAAAGATTTACCGCTACCAAAAAAAATTGAGCCAGATCCACCTATTGATAAATCAAATATTATTTGTTTTGCCTGCGGGAGCGAAATATCTTCTGAATCTTTAAAATGCTCCACTTGTGGTACTGAATTAAAATAGAGGATGTTTACGTTTTTAGAAGTTATAAAATTTTCCCGCATCGCTTAAATTAAAAACACCAAATCTCTCAGATCTCTTTCTCTTCAAGGTAAACCACCCCATTCTTGTGTCCTTAAGAGTTAATTGAGTCTTATAAAGAGCCATTATATCGTATATTTGATCGCGGTATTCTGCTATGCGGATTTTTACTTGTTTTTCCATAGAAGCTTTCATTATATTGTAAATTGCGTACACATAAAATTCGGTGCGTACAAGATTTAATTCTATGGCCGCTTCTTTAGCAATGGTATGTGTTGCTTGATGATCTGGATGGTTATTGTTGTCGCTGGGTATCACTATCCGATCTGCATCGTAGATAATCGCTTTCGCAAGAGTTATACCTCTGCTGACTTGATTCAAAGCGTCTTGATCGTGGAATTCAAACAAATGAACAGCTTCATTCGGAAAACCAAAAGCTTTAGCGACTGATTTTGCTTCTTTAAGTCCGATTTCACCTACTTGATCATCGCTTAAATCAAGGTATTCCTGTGCTTCTTCTATTATAATTTGATCGTTCTTTTTACCCCATGTGATTAAAGCACGATTGTCTGTTATATAAACTATATGGACATTATGACCTTCTTTCATCCATTTTAATATTGCTCCTGCACACGAAAATATCTCATCGTCTGGGTGAGGAGCAAATACAACGATCTTCACAATTTACTCTTAATATCTGTTATTTTGCCTTCTATTATATTTAATTTCTTCGTATTTTTCAATTGCGCGTTCCCGCCACACTGTATTCCATTTTTTGAATCCAGATTTAACGTATTTTTCTCTTTTATAGAAGTCGTACGAGACCCAATTAAAAAGAACAAAATATCTCTTTGCCCCGCTTTTAATTGTTAATTTTTTTGACCTAACACCTAAATCGTTCCGTAAATGATCCACGAGTCTCATTTCAACTGCGTCTTGAAGTTTTCCTTCAATAATAGCATCTTCGTATAATATACCTTCTTCAATGAAATACGCTCTTACATCATCAAATATATTTCCACGGCATAGTAGCACTTTTTCTTTGTCTTTATCGAAGTTTAGCTCTTTTAAGCCCTCTTTTACTAAATCAACAGTTTTCTTTACTGGCATTTTATTCTTCCAGTTCTCTCCCTTAAAAAGGTCAACAGATAGAGTTTTAAAAATCGTTTTTTCCGGTTTTTTCCTATAAAAACCAATAAATGCATCTCCCACGAGATCTCCAGTCCCAGAATCATCTATTTCAATCGTCATTGTTCTGTATTCAAAACTTTTTATAAAAAATAGTGATTATATTAGGATATTAAGAATAATTTAAAATTCCTTTGAACATTAGGAGATTCCTAATTAATAATAATAAATAGTTCTAAGCGAGTGAAAAATGGAAGTTGAAATTTTAGTCATTGGGAACGAAATTCTTATTGGAAAAACTCAAGATACTAATTCAAATTGGTTAGCTAAACGAATTGCTAAATATGGTCATAGATTAAAAAGGATCACTGCTATTGAAGATGATATTGAGGTTATTTCTACAACTCTGCAAATGATTTTAACACGTAAACCCAATATGATAATTACAACAGGCGGTCTTGGACCAACTTTTGACGATATGACTTTAGCTGGAGTAGCTAAAGGTTTAAATCGAGAATTGGAAATTAATCAACACGCATATAAGTCTATTGAGAGAGCTTACGAACACGCTTATAAAAGAGGGATCGTGAAACTTGAAGGGATGACGAAAGAAAGAGAGAAGATGAGCTATCTTCCTAAAGGATCAATACCCCTACCAAATATCAGAGGAACTGCTCCGGGAGTTAAATTAACAGAAGAAGATACTACTATTTTTATACTCCCTGGTGTTCCATCAGAGATGAAAGCAATCTTCCAAAATGTTGTTAAGTCAATCCTAAAAGAAAAAAGAGGAAAGTTTGTTGAAAAAGGCTTGTTTTTTATGGGTATTGGCGAGTCACAGATAGCTCCTTATGTTACTAAAATTGAAACTAAATATCCCCGGCTTTGGATTAAAACCCATCCAAGAATCGGACTCTCATTGGAAGTTGAACTTTCAATAACGGGTTTTAACCTTGAAAACGGCGAAGAATTAGCGGAAAAAGCGTTAGATGAAATGAGAGAAGTTATCTTAAGTTTAAGTGGTAAGATAAGGGAGAGAAAATAGCATTATTAATGATTTTACATTATTGATTTTATGGATTCGAATAATTATGATTACATAAAGTTAGAGTTTAAGCGAGGCATTTGTGTTCTTAATTTCAATCGCCAAGATAAAAAGAATGCTCTTAGTTTGGATATGCGTTCAGAAATCATTGATGCGTTAAACAGTCTTAAAGAGAATAAAAGAGTAAGAGTAGTAATATTTTACGGAGGGCAAGATTTTTTTTCCGCTGGCTTTGATAGAGACGAGGTTCAAAAAGTTGTGCAGGGAGAAGGAGATTACGAAGCCTTTGTAGAGTCTAATCATCTCTTTCATCAAACTTTATTTGAATTTCCTAAAGTATTGATAGCTGCTGTTAACGGATACGCTCTTGCAGGTGCGTTTGATCTTGCTGTGATATGCCACCTTAGAATTGCATCGAAGGGTGCTTTATTTGGTCATCCTGAAATAAGGTTTGGTGCGTGTCCATTATTTTTTCCATATATGGGACTTGTAGGCCGTGGTAAAGCGCTTGAAATCTGTCTAAATACGGGATCTAAAGAAACATTTCTTAAAGCAGAAGAAGCTTTGAAACTCAACCTAATAAATAAAGTTGTTAATGCTGAAAATGTTCTTGATGAATCGATTAAAATGGCGAAAGAAATTAATAAATCTCCTGAATTTGCAGTTTCGCAACTACTTCAAGTGAATAAACTTAATTTTGATAGGGTTAAAGCTTTTGATAGCGAAATTGAAATAATACTAAAGAGCATGAAGTCATTATTAGGAAAATAAGTCGGACAAAGTTTTCCACAAGAATTTATTCAAATTAAGAGACAATTAGATTACCGAAAGCATCATAAGCTACTATTTTTGCTTTAGCGCATGGAGATTTTAAGTATTCCTCTTTCAATATTGACCAAATCATTGAATCTATTGGTTCTCCCTCTATATTTTCAGTTCTGTTTCGTAAGGTGGCTTCATATACGTATCCTAATTTTTTTGGAATTGCTGAACTTTTAATATTGTTTGGATCACAGTGAATTTCTACTCGATTTATGTGCTCTATCTCAAATGCAACTTTAGTGAGAGCAGCAGAGATTTCTGTAGCATATCCTTTATTGACATGGTTCACATGAATCCAGTATCCGATTTCAAACGCGTCTGATCCGACCCGGGGATGAAGGCCAGTTCCTCCTACTAATTCTGATTCGTAAGGATCCAACACGGCATACACATAATTTTTACTTAAATCAAAATCGGCACGGAACACCCTAAGGCGTTCTATTTTTACCTTCAGTTCTTCAGGTTCATCCTTTACCCACGGCATCCAAGGTCGAAGATGTTCAACACTTTCTTGAACTGCTTTTTGTAAATAAAGCGCATCTTTGGGATTGTAACACCTAATAACCAAGCGTTCAGATTCGATGCGATATGCAGGTCCTAAATAAGTACGAGACATATTAAATGGATATTTTGATTTAAAATAAAAATTTCCTAGAAGGAAGTTATACAAAAATAATCAGTATTATAACAACTATAATCAATGCTATTATACAAATAATAGTTTCATAATTAATCAAATTACTTTTTTGTTTTAAGCTAATATCTGCTCCACATGAAGGACAATGAGCGGGAATGGGTTGACTGAACCTTTTCTGAATTCGATAAATCCGTTTTCCACATTTTTCACATCGAGGTCTCATTTTTTGAAAAATCCCTTATATTTTGTAATCTAAATATATTAATAAAAAATATTATATAAAGGTTCTATTCCTAAAACATTATATGAAATGAGAGTAGTCATCTTAAGTTTAAATGGGAGCATCCGAGAAGTATCCTCCACAAATTAGAGAATTTGTTCAAATTATATGATAATTTGACTACCGAATACATCATAGGCAACTATTTTTGTTTTAGGACATGGAGAATTTAAGTATTTTTTTCTCAATATTGACCAAATCATAGAATCTAAAAGGATATTTTGATCCTTGATAATTTATTCAAAAGAAATACAATAAATCTTAGATATACATTCCTTCAGGTGGAGGTTTTACTTTGGGTATTCTATTGTTATTCGAGTAAATTTGCCTTAATATATCTTTAAATCCCCTAAAATTATTTCTATAGAGCATATCGCTTAAATCTATGTTTCGCGGATTGTACCCTGCCTGATCATAAATTTTTCTTGATTGAGGATCGTTTAGTGTAGCGTAGGCTTCGTGTAATTCAATAAATTTCTCTTTTGCTTTAGGATCAGCTTTATTAAGGTCAGGATGATATTTTTTCGCTAATCTCCGATAAGCTAGCTTAATTTCTTCTTCAGAAGCATCCTCTTCAATCTCGAGAATTTTGTAATAATTTTTATCCTTATCCATATTCTTAAGTTATCTTCTTTTCGTACAAGAAGAAAACGAGGTAATATAAACTTAAGTTCGATTTAATATAGAGTTTTCATACTTTAAAACTAATTTGAAAAGGTAAATTTAGCGTCTGATTTCAAAGGAATTATAGTGAAAAATTAAAAAGTAGATTTTAATCTTTCATAAGAATAATGAATATTGCAGATTGAAAATCCTAACTTCTTATAGGCGTAAACAGCAGGAGCATTGGCCACCCTTACCATAATAAAACATTGCTCTTTTTCTCGAAATAAATCTTTTAAGGTCGACGAGATTAGGGAACTAGCATAACCTTGGTTCCAGTAATCTGGATGAGTCCCAACAACCGTTATATAACCTATATTTTGATATTTCCATATACTCATCATACTTATCAACTCTTCACTTTCCATTATACCATACCAAATATTATTTTCATCAATCGTGATGTCCTCAGGTTCGTTTGAACCCCAATAAATAGGATCTGCGATTCTCATCAAAGAAATTATCTGTTCTCTATAAGATTCAGTTAGTTTTTGGAATGTGTATTTCTCAAAATCCTTAGGATCTCCTTTTTTCATACCCATTTGATACAATGCAGTTTCTTTTTTATAATCTGGAAAAAACTTCGAAATCAATTCTCGATGGCTATCAAATCCAGTAACAGATACCGGTTTATAATTCTTTCCATTTAATAAAAACTCAAGACTTACATTTGATCCTCTCAATTGAATTCTTCGATTCTTCC
>Ga0255055_10001328_pt1 | contig 18328 bp, 17 predicted proteins | sample JV7_2_27_MG_FD_188633 | JGI IMG/M metagenome (GOLD analysis project Ga0255055, IMG submission 188633) | Seawater microbial communities from Jervis Inlet, British Columbia, Canada - JV7_2_27 | ecosystem: Environmental > Aquatic > Marine > Inlet | place: Canada: British Columbia | collected... | reverse complement strand
ATGGCTACCTCTGGTTTTTTAAGGACATATTCATCTTTGGGTATTCTTGTTAAGTCAACGATCGTAAAATCTAATTCTTTTGCCAACGCATTCAAACCCTTTTTTTCAAAAACATCCGATGTTTTAGCGGGACCGCTTCGTTCAGCAACAATTATTGATTTCGCTCCCATTTCTTTTAACTTTATAATGAGCTGTTTAACTGTCTCCATTGAGCTTGAAGCCGGAGGGGGGTCAGCAGTATTGAAATTTGGTTTGAAAATTACATCCTTGCCTTTAACAGGATTTAATCCTAGCAACTCGAAGGATTGATTTACTCCATATACACGATCATCTGTAGAAATAACAGCAACTTTAGTCGTAGTAACCACCATATAGTAGATGGCAAAATGTATGTCAACAAATAAAATTTGTCAGTTAAAAAAAAAAAATTTTAGAATTATTCTGTTAATCTAGCTGTTTTTTTAATTTCATTAATAAGGGAACCATTTGAATAACTTCCATTGCCGGAGTAGTTTTCATAAGCTTGATGTAGCCTGGTTTAGCAAGTCTCCATATGTTTGAACCTTTTGCCATTTGTTCTGCATTTTCAGCTTCTTCTACACTAATTCCCCAAAAGTCTGATGTACTAATATAAAAAGCTAATTGTTTAACTCCTTCAACAGGGTATAATTTCTTACTCATTAGTTTTTGCGCAATTTCAGCTAATTCTGATGGATCAAAATCTGGGTTTAATTCCCAATACGATATAAACATCATTTTACATTCAACCTACAAACGATTTATTTTGGATTGGCATCTGTATAGATCATTAACCTATACAGTATGATTCAATATTCACACATTTTATTTAATATTTGACATTAATGTAAAACATAGCGTAGATTGTTCTGGCTGAAAGCCATGATTTGGACTTTAAATCGCAGCTGAAGGTAAATTTTGAACATTACTTAAGCAACGGAGAAATTGAAGCATATCCTATTTCTAAGTTTTTAAAAAATATATCAGAAAATTTCGTTTAGTTTAATTATTAATTTTAGATTCCAATGTTATTTTTTAGCTTAAAATCCTATTAATTTTATTTCCAAGAACTTCAGGTAATTCTCCTAAATATGAGTTAAGATCACAAAAAAGCAAATAAAGGTAAGGCTCAAATAAACCTTCAATAGTTGGACCTACATCCGATTTATAGATGTAGACCCATATTTGCTCACCAGCGTGAGTAGATTGGCGATAAACCCAATTTAAGGGTGGAATTTCTGGAACATTTCCAATATTTCTTAAAATTTCGTGAATGTCGTCAAAGGAATATTTTTTTCCGAGGATCATTATAGGCGAAAGGTCGAACGATGTAATACAAACATCCCTTAAACCGTAATTTTTCATCTGATTCAGAAATTCGTTTCCTAATTTTTTTAGTTGAGTCTTATGTTCACTGACCCGGCTTTTAGCTTCAAAATCAGTTAAAATATTGTAGATTTTTTCTTCTTGAACAGGTAATATCTCGATAGCAGATTCTAAGGGGATTTTATACGTAATGAGCGAATCGTAAATCAGCTTAATTTTTGCGTAAACTGATTTATGAAATAGATACGATTCTGTTTGACATGTAATTAAAACATCACCTAAAAACTTAGCTTTATCTTTTTCATAGTCTAGTAATTCGTCAGAATTAAATTCAAGTATGTGAATGTTCTTAGACATAGCCCGTGCGAATTTAAATAATGCTGAAACTAAACCAGCATTTAATTCAAAAGAATCAGATACTTCAAAATCAGATTGAGGTTTTATCTCTTCTTTCGAAAAATCAAAAAATCGCAGATATAATTTGATCCCATTTGGAGCTTCTTTTACAACTAAGTTATAATAAGGAAATCCATTACTTGTAATAACCGAAATATTATAGATAGTCAACTTCTTTGACAATTGTATAAAAATAAGATAATTATATTGAGATATTAATTGTATAAAAATAAGATTTTAAATAGTTTTAGTTTGATTTTAGATTTTATAGTGAAATCAAAATCAAGGGAATTTAAAATAATGACTTATTCAATTCTAACTCCCTGCTTCTTAAGGCTTGTTTGAACCTTAGAAATATCAACCTGCCTACAAGAAATATTATCTTTGTAAGAAATAGCGGCTGCGACTCCTGCTCCTTGGCCTGTGACTGTACAGCAACATATCTGTCGTGTTGCTGCGTGCGATATTTTATCTCCTGCTACACACCGACCTGCCACCAGTAGGTTTTCTACTTTCTGGGGGACGATAATACCGTATGGAACTTGAAAATATCGACCAGTTGTAGGCATGATCGCAATTCCGTAACCATCTATGAATTCAGGGCATATTCCAATGGAATCATCGAATCGAGCCTCGTTTCTAACATTATGTTCAGTAATCTGGTATTCCCCAATAATTTTTCGCGATTCTCTTGTTCCTAGCGACGATCCGATTGTTCTTAGTCTAGCTTTTTTAAATCCGGGAGTATATTTTTTTAAAGCATTAACCGCCCACATTACTCTCTTTCTTCCCTCAATTTCAGCCTTTGTCAAATCCCATACATCAGTAGGGTCCATATTTTTCATGTGAATACCATTAAAGGATGAGATTTCTCCTGCATCTGTATAATTTGTCCAATAACTTTCAATCGTAACATCTTCTGGAATCTCACCAGCCTCTTTAGCCTTGATAAACGGTTCAGTTAAATATGTGGTAAAGAATTTCTCTTCTTTTCCACTAGTAACGCCCCAATCTCCAAAACTACTGGGATTTAGATATACATACATGAGAAATTTACCAACATTAATTCCACTACAACCCCAATTAACGGTTACTTCCATTAATTCGTTCTTTGGGCTTTTTCGAAAAGGTACACCTGAATGAAATGCAATATCAGCATCTCCAGTGGCATCAATTACTCTTTTTGCTAAAATTGCTTGTCGCCCCGATTTACTTTCCGTTACAACCCCTTTAATGGTCTGATCTTCTATTATCGCATCAACAGCAGAGCAATGAAGTATAGGTGTAATATTTGCTTCTTGTACGAGTTTATCTGCTATATGTTTAAACATTTCAGTATCTAAAACTTCATACGTTGGTTTCCCATTAACAATTAACCCCTCCTGTTCTAATGTTTTTACCATGTCTTTATTCTTCACATTTCCGAATATATTTATGCTTCCATTCATGCTTTTCGCTAATGTTTCGAATTCTAAACCAATTCCACCTGCATCAATTGTTTTCGCATATCGATACCAAGCAATGGTTCCGATCATCGCTTGTGTTATAACTCCTCCGAAACAGCCGTAGCGTTCAACAAGTATTGTTTTTACTCCTTCTCTTGCAGCAGCGATAGAAGCAGAAAGTCCCGCTGGCCCTCCTCCAACGACTAGGACATCAGTTTCTGCTATGACGGGGGTTTTTCTTGAAGGTTCTTCTATTATATTCATAATTTTTTCTCTTAAACTAAACGCTTGAATATGGGAAATCTTACATTACTATATGAGTTTTAAGAATTTTCAGTAATAGTTATATTATAATTTCATTTATATATTGCTTTGATTTATTTATTTTTATGGCTATACTAAACTCTTTTATTAATTTTGAGCTTAAACTAAAACAATACAAATTGCAATTCGTATTTCTTTTCCTATTTTGGTTTGCAGGTTTTCTCTTCTTTCTTTTTACTGAGCCAGGCTCAAGTTTTGGCGAATTAGTCTTATATTCCTTAACTGTGCGGTCCCCCCTTAATGCGGGGGATGTTGCTAATTTTTACTCATTAATTTGGCCAATTCTATTGGAAGTGATTGTGTTTGGTTTTATTATGGGGGAATTATTAGAAAAATATAATCCCCTCATTACAAGTAGAATCCTCGCAAAACATAAACGGAACCATTTAGTAATTATAGGTCACCATCATTTATCAGAAAGGATTATTGAATATTGTATCGCAAATAAGGAATCTTTTTGCATTATCGAGGATAGCGAAGAAAAAGTAGAAGATTTGATCAATTCAGGTTGTCCAGTGGTAGTTGGAGACCCTACAGAGGCAACCAACCTTGCATTTGCTAACATAAAGCGAGCAAAAGAGGTATTTATTACTACTGATGATGCAAGGATTGCGATAATCTGTACAGAAAAGATTCGCAAAATGAACAAAGAGTGCCCCATTTACTCGCGTGCGTTTGAGGAACATGTGCAAGAATATCTCAAACAACCTCCATTAAATGCAATTCCTTTTTCCACCTCAAAATGGGCTATGGATGGTATTCGAGAGTGGATAAAAGGTAAAAAAGGTAATGCTATTGTAATCGGACGAGACAGTTTAACTCACCGAATTGCTTATGATATTTCTTTGCAACCCGGTCGGGAAGTGTTCCTTTTTGATGACGAGAATGATGGTATTGAGTTTAAAGTAAACGATCGATTACATATTAAAAATGAGTTCGCATGTTTTTTAAGTGATTTACGACCTCATCTAAAGTTAGAGGAGGTTACTCAAGCATTTATTTGTTGGAAACAAGATTCGGAGTTCGATGAATCACTTTATCTGACATCGAAGCTATCATTGCGTTATCCTCACATAGAAGTATATGTAAGAATTTTTGATGAAGAGCTCATAGATTTGGTTGAAAATTATAATGCAACAACCTTTTCAACTTCATCCAATGCTTTCAAGATGCTTCAAAAACAAGTGTATTCATCTTCAGCATTAGCTCCTAAATTAGAAGAATAAACTTAAGAATATTTTTAATCCTTTCTTTTTTGTTTAGTAATAAATCTACGATTTATCATATATAGGAAAGAGATTAATAAATTTTCACGCATTAAAAAGAATATTAAATTTTGGGATAACTATTAAAAACGAGTTGAGGATATAGATTTTGAGTATGGAAGGAAAGATATTTATAATAACCGGTGCGAACTCCGGAATTGGTAAAGCTACAGCTATTATTTTAGCAAAAATGAATGCTACAATTGTAATGCTTTGTCGTAATAAAGAGCGTGGAGAACAAGCGCAAAAAGAAATAATTGAACTTACTGGAAATAATGATATTGACTTGTTTATATGCGACTTGTCATCTCAGAAAGAAATTCGCAATTTTGTGCTTGAATTCAAAAGTAAATATCAAAATCTCCATGTTCTGATAAATAACGCGGGAGTTATGTTATCAAAAAAAAATATCTCTGTAGATGGGTTTGAAATGAATTTTGCCGTTAACCATCTTGCGCCTTTTTTGTTGACTAATTTGTTGCTTGAAATTTTGAAAAAATCAGCACCAAGTCGCATCATCAATGTAGGTTCAGCAGCACATAGAATGGGGAAGATCGATTTTGAGGATCTTCAAAGAGAAAACAAGAAAGGAAGGCCTATGGGGTTGTACGGAAGTTCAAAATTAGCCATGACTCTCGTATCTTATGAGCTCAGTAGGAAATTAGATGGTTCTAATGTAACCGTAAATGTTGTCCACCCTGGGCTTATCAATACTAATTTAGGTCGAGACAGGTCTTCAACAAATAAAGGGTTCGCAAGAAAATTTTTTAAAAGTCCAGAAATTGGTGCTGAAACTTCAATTTACTTAGCGTCCTCACCTGAAGTAGAGGGAATTACTGGCAAATATTTCGCTAAAAAGAAAGCAAAACCTTCTTCTAAAGAATCTTATAACGAAGAATATGCTAAACGATTGTGGGAAATCAGCTTAGAGATGACTAACCTTTAAAAAACAAAACCAACAAATTCTCTAAGTTAGAAAATTTTTATTTTTATTCTTCACTTAGTTCGTGAAGTTGTGCGCCACAAGCTTCACAATATGCGATTGAACCTGTCATCATTTGTTTAACGAGATCATTAGGTACATGTTCTTCACATTCTGGACAAGATTGAGGATTTACGGCATTTTCAAACTCATTGATTATAGAGGGAGTCATATCTTTATCTTCAGCAAAGACCTCTACTTTTAATGTAGAAAATTGTTCACCAACGGTACCTTTTATCGATAGTTTCAATCCTACAGCGTTTTTCTTAAAGGTTCCTTCTGCAAAACCTTTTATAACTCCTAAGAAATTCCCACTTGAATCTTGTTGTTCGGAATCAACAATTGCAAAGTTTTTATTTTTTAATAAGACAAATAATTTTTGGTAAAGCTGTTCGGGTTTGTAGTAGATTGTAAGGTCTTGACCTACTTTTTTGAATGTAAGAAGATCGCTGGTGAGTTCTTCAAACTCTTCACTAGTGACCTTTTTTGGTCTCAATAACCCACAAATTATTCGGATATCGTGAGGTTCTACGTTTATTGTCTTGATTCGATCTTCTTCGTCAATAAAATTTATGACAGCGTGAATTTTTCCTTTTAAACAGTCCTTTTTAGGTTTAAACACAAAGGATGGGCTAACAAAACCTCCGCCCTTAGAAATCTTATGGAATTTTGCCCTATCTTTTGAACTTTTTTGGTGCCCATCGACACGCGATAAAACCAGACTCTCTTCAGGGTAGGAAAGTATATGAATATCAACATCAGTTATGTTATAGATTTTATTGTTAATTACTTTGACTTTAAAAATGTAATCTCCTCCTTCAATTTGCCCTCCTCGAAGCACGCGGACGGTTTTTGGCTCCACATCTGATGCTGTTTTTGTGGGTATAGAGGTTACATCTGAATCAGGTTGTTTTTCTATTTGTTGCTCAGGTACAGGCTCCGGTTCAAGAACGGGTGGTGTTTCTAATTTAGCATCAATTTTAATTAATTTTTTATTAGATTCTAATAATCTTCCTTTCCTTAGACTTAAAAGAGTAATGGTGTTTTTTGATGCCACAACCAAGAAAACATCTTTGTTATATTCCGAAAGGATCATTGTGTTGTCCATACTTGTAATCTTGTCCTCTAAACGGTATTCACCGATGATTTCCATGTCAGAATTAATAATTTTAATTGATCCAGCTCTATCACCAATAATCAAAGTAGGTTGTCCGTAAAACTCACAAAAAACGATGCTTGTCGGGCTATTTTGGAGTTGTGAAACAATTACTGAATTACCTTTATTATCGATGTTAACAATCTTTCCCGATTTCAGTAAGACGAAGATTTTACCTACGAAATCATCGGATAAATAACCTAAAGTACAATCTAAAATAGGCTCATCTGCTCTGAAATTGAGGAATTCTTTTCCATCATTATCCAATCCAATTAGATGTTGGTCCTCTAAGCCAACTATAATTTCTTCTCTTGGATCGTTTACAATATCCCCTGATTCCATACAAACAACCGATGACCCTAATTCTTTTGACCAAATAGAATTTCCTTTTATGTCCATAACATACACATATCCGTCTAACGCTCCAGATATTAATTCAATAGTCGATTCTTTACTTACAGAAGCAATTTTGAAACAGGTTATATTAGAAGCGAATTCCGTAAGAAATACCTCGTCACCTTTAAGGTCGAATGCTTTCATCTCTGCATTAAATGAACATCCGATTACTTCTGGGTCTGGATCTCCAATTAAATCTGCAATTATGCATGCGTATACTGATCTTTTAAACTTTTGAGTCCAAAGAGGGCGAACCTCAATTAATTGCACTTCCATTTAAATTCTCGTCATAACAAATTCTATTTTAATTATATATATGCTAGTAGTTTTAATCATTTAAAAAAATATAAGAGAGATAGGTTATTAACCAGCTCTATTGAATACAATTATCTTGCAACTTTTAGAAGATTGACTTTTTTCACGAGTTATATAGAACTTACTCCATATCTTCTTTAACCCGTTTAACCAATTTTTTAAAAGCATTTGTTAAACTCCCTATCTCTGTATTTTGAACTTCTATTTCTTGGTCAAAATCGGTATCAATTTCTTCAAAAGACACCGTTTTAAGATCGAGCGTACACAATTTTACCGCAATATTTGTTAGTCTGTGAATAGGTTTAATTACTGAATCAGCAAGCTTCAGGCCAGCGAAAAGGCTAATCACGATAATTTCCCATAGAGAGACAAAGATTATAGCTAACTGAACTTCAAGATTTGTTGCTATTCTTGCCTGATCTTCAACAGAGGCGCCAACGATGCTGCTTCCAATAATACTATTAAAAATAGCCGCCAAAATTGCAAGGCTACCTAGTGATATCAGTGACAAAACTATAAAGCTCACAAGAATTTCTTGTCTTAACCCAAATTTTCGCTTAGATTGTTGAGACATCTTTAATCCTCCTCCGGTGTAAAACCTTCTATTTCTGAAGCAACCATAATCTCTTTTACTGTTTGAAATGCGTTTTCAATTCGTTTTTTCACATTTTTAGCAGAGTAGATGGTGATGTATTTACCATGTGAAGTTGCCCCTACCATTTCCGTCATTTTTTTGTGATATTTTTTAAGTTCAGGACCAATCCCAATTAATACAAAATTGACAGGAGGACTAAATGTTTTAATTAAATTGGCAATCTTACGAGGATTAAACTTCTTACTTTCATTGTCTTCACCATCGGTTAAGGTAACAATCCATTTTTGACGTTTTTGAGTTTCCTGACCCTTTATAGGCGGAGCGTTTATTAATATATTTAATCCATGTGCTATTGAATCGTATAATTTAGTATTATAAGGCATCGCTTTTAGGTTATTAAAAATTCCTACGATTTGTGCTATATGCTCACCACCTCTTTTCTCCGTTAATTCAAGATGCGTTATGGTATTAGAATGAAATCCTACGATCGCTATTCTATCGCCGAAATTAATAGTTTCGTTAAAAACTCCTAATGCTCCAGTTTGAGCTGCGTCCATCTTGCCCCATTCGTGCATGCTCCCGGATTGATCAATTACAAATATCACATCTTTTTTTCGAACTAGCAAATCGTTTACTTTCGTAAGTTCATTTTCTGCTTTGTGACGAAGAGTTGTGTTTCCCTGATTTTCATATAGTTTTACCAGTAAATCGAGATTGTGTTTCATCAAGGGATAGTTTTTAAGGCTCTGCGCGAATTTTAATGAATCTTTAAAATGTTCTATTGCTAATTCTGGATTGTTTTTCAATTGAGAAAGTCTACCTAATTGAAACTCATCTTCCGCTAATCCAAGGTTATATTCCCACTTACTATCAATCTGAATCGCCTCATCAAGGTTCTCCTGTGCGAGATCAAACTCATTTTTTACCATGTGGAGTACTCCAATATTTCGTTTCCTCGTAGCCATTCCTTCATCGTCGCCCATTTCTTTATCTATTTCGATTGCTTTATTAAAATCGGTCATAGCTTCTGTCCATTTTTTTTCTGAAAGGAAGAGAAGACCTCGATTATTGTATCGCGGACCTAACCCACCCATATCTTCTTCCTGTTCGCCTATTTCAATTGCTTTATCATATGCTTCTTTAGCTTTATCAAAATCTCCCCAATTCTTATAGATGTTTCCAAGATTATTCAAACACATTCCTCGTCCATGGGGGTCATTTGTTGATTTGAATAACTCCAAAGCTGCATTGTAATTTGCGAAAGCTAGTGTCATGTCTCCACGATAATAGCTAACATTCCCCAAACGCATCGTAACTAATAAATTTTGGAAGGATTGGGCGAGCATACCTATTTCATTTCCCCTGATTCTCCCATCAATCATGATTTCTTGAGATAAATCACCCTCAGCAACATTTTCGATGGAATGAGTTAACTCAATAATTGGAGCAGTAATTCTATTGGACATACGCATAATAGCAAAAAGCACTATAAGCATTATAAACATAGGAACAATTAGAAAGGTCATAACTAAAGGTAATCGTAGTTCGTTAAGTGAACCAAATCCTAAACTTATAAACTCATTGATATTGGAATTAAGTAGGAATTCTAGCGCTATCATCAACAGCACAAACGGAACTAAAATGCTAGCCACCATAACTCCAATAATACGACCTTTTAACGATTTACTTTTAACTAACTTTTCTTCAATCTGCATCTTATTCTTCCCATTCTCGTTTTTTATATCTATTAATTATATAATTAATTTTGAAATACGGTTTAATTTATCTTCCCTTGTCTATTCCTTCATATATTAGAAATATTGATGTAAAAATCCCAGCTTTAACAATAGCTAACCCTATCAAACCAATTTCTTCTTGTCCTAATGCTGCATCAATAATTCCAAAAAAAGATCCCATTATTATCCCTATGCCCAACAATAATCTCCTCCCTTTAGCGCTTTTGTCCTCTAGTTTTAGTCCCGATATAATAGCAATAGGTCCTAGAAATACCATCATTATAACCAACATCGCTCCCAGTGTATACAATGCTATACCTCTAATTCCTGTTTCAGGTAAACCACCTGGTGATGCTACCCATTTAGTAAAAGTTGAAGGGAAAGTATAGATCAAAACAGCAAAAATAATACTCAATACTACAAATATACCCGTAATAGGGATTTTGTATCGGCCTTTTTTAAATAAATCCGAAGCGATATACGCCCAAATAGGTACTCCTAAAGCTGGTCCCCACGCATATGCAAGAACTCCAACATTTGGGTCACCAGCGGGATACCCTAAGGGGGGAAATCCAAACAGCATTAATAAAAAACTTGCTGAGACCCCAAACCATGCTTGAAAAAGTGAGATCAAACCAATTCCGCTTAATAATATGTTTTTTTTAGCTTTTTTGTTTGGTGCTCTTCTTGCATGTTTGAAAATGAGGACAAAGCCTAATATATAACCACTTAGAATAATTTCTAGACCGGTAATTCCATTTAATATATCAATATTCGGTAGAACCATTTTAATTTAACACCCATTATGTAGTAAGATTAAAAATATAATTTTAATATTTAAATGTTCTACCCTTTTTGTTAATAAAACTATCTATATTACCACCAAAAATGATCACTTTTTGGAAAATTTGGTGGTAAAAAGATCATTCTACTCAATAAATATCTATTAATTATGCTCGCAATTGTTTTAAAGGTATTTTAATTACTAAAATCTACAAAAAATGAAATAAGGCTATTAAGTGACGAGCATTATTTAATTAATAGTTTTTAGAGCTTAAGCGACGATGAGTGAAAATACGATTATTGAAAATTTTTTCAAAATATTAGAATCAAAAGGGTATAAAGGAACAATTATCACGGCTAAACAAATCCCCAATTTGCAGAAAGTTGTTAAAAAAATTAACGACGAGAAGCTTTTGGATCCAGAATTTTACAACGAATATAAAAAATATTTTGAATTTGAACCTAAAACAGATTTTGGTGAAGTAAAATCACTTTTTATGGTAGCAATGCCACTACCCCAATATGAAATCATTTTTAATTGGAAAAATAAAGAAGTACCTCTGAGAGTGCCACCCACTTATTTACGTGGCCGAGCGTTAATCAACGAAGCTAAAACATTTTTAACCGAGTTGCTAAAACCGAGCGGTTATAGCGTAGAATTTGCTCGTCTACCTCAGAAATCTTTAGCTGTACGCGTCGGATTAGCTAAATATGGGAAAAATAATATTACATACATCCCAGGAATGGGTAGTTTTCATCGTTTGTTTACGTTTTACTCCGATTTTCCTTTCGAACAAGAAAATTGGCAAGAATTACGAATAATGGATCTTTGCAAAGAGTGTTCTGCATGTGTCTATAATTGTCCCACTGGAGCGATTCCTAAAGATAGATTTCTTTTACGCGCCGAACGGTGTTTAACTTTTCATAACGAACATCCCGTTGATGTACCTTTTCCAGACTGGATTGATCCATCCTGGCATAATTGTTTAGTTGGTTGCCTTCATTGCCAAAAGGTGTGCCCTGCAAACGAGAAAGTTGTAAATTGGATCGAGCCTGGACCATCTTTTAGTGAGGAGGAGACAAAATTGCTTTTAAACGGAACGACTGTAGAGAACTTACCGGAAAAAACCAAGAGAAAAGTTGAAGAACATGGGTTAGGCTACTATTTATCCGTATACCCCCGAAACTTGGGTGTACTTCTCGATAGAGAACAATAGAATTATCAATATTAAACCTATTTAAAGGATTCTTTGTCCAATAGTAGGATTTAAGAATTATTATTCGGTTTAAATATAGAATAAGTTCCCATAGCTTTTGCTACAATTTGACCATCGTTTAAAATTTCAGATTCCATTGTTACAATTTTCTTGCCTTGATATATTACTTTTGTATTGCATGTAAGCACACCAGCCCTTGTAGCTTTGAAGTAATTAATTTTGATTTCAATTGTTGCACATAGTTCGTTTTTACCTAAAGTCGTATACGCTGCTGCCCCCATCCCCGTGTCTGCCATCGAGTATAACACACCTCCATGGACTACTTTGTGAGGATTTAACAATTTGTCAACAACATCTAAAGTGCATTGAGAATATCCTTTTTCGAGTTTAGTAAATTTTAAACCAATTAAATCTCCAAAAGGATGGAACCCTTTATGATTCAGAGGAAAATTTTTAGGCATCTTAAAGTCATTAGGAGGTGATATAAAAAAAGATTTCACATTTTAAAAATGAAAAGTTAGTATTTAAACACCTGAGAGAATTTCTTAAAAAATATTAAACAGATTTAATAACTAATATTTACCAACCAAGCAATATTCCGCAAGTATTTAGCAACTTCCTCTTTTGATTGTACCAAAGGGTTCCGTCGAACATATAAGTTTTCTAATTTGGTTAAGTTCTCCAAGTTTGAAATCACTTTGATTTTGTTAAAATCCAAGTCTAAAATCTTTAACTGCTTTAGGTTATCCAATCCTTCAATTTTTTCGATCTGATTACCAGTAAGATTTAGCTCCTTCAACCGTTTTAGATTGTTTAGTCCTTTAATTTTCTTAATTTGGTTATTATCAAGGTATATCGTCTCGAGATTTGTTAACGAGTCTAACTCCTTTATTTCGGTAAGGAAATTAGATGAAAAATATAAGTTTTTTAAATTTTTGAGATTCGATAGACCTTCAATTTCCGAGATCAGGCATTCGTAAAACCTCAGTGTCTCCAAATTCTTTAGTTCCTCAAGACCTTCGATTTTCTTTAATGGGTTTCCAGCGCAGTCATTACCCTCACCAAAACTTAGGTATTTAAGGTTTTTTAATCCTTCTAATTCCGAGATCGAGCTTATTTGATTGCCGCAAAGTTCCAGGTGTTCCAATTTCGATAGTTTATCCAGACCTTCCATCGTCTTCAGCTCGCTGTGGTATATTTGTAATTCCCTGAGTTCGGCTAAAATTTCTAATCCTTCCAACGAAGTTAAACGCGTGTCAACAATAATAAGTGATTTGAGATTCTGGAGTCTGCCCAAACCATTAATTTCGTTTATGTTAGTCAATCCACCATCAATCTGTAAATAATCGTATAAATAGTCGAATTTTTGCTTTTGGACAGAAAACTTCTTCCCATTTACTTCTACAAACTCGCTTATACTGCACACCACAAACCTGAATTTCAATTATATTAAGAAATAAAAGAAATAACGAGTATTTAAATCTATAGAGATTACTAAAGTGCATTGAGAATATCCTTTTTCGAGCTTGGTAAATTTTAGACCAATTAATTCTCCAAACGGATGAAATCCCTTCGTATTCAGCGGAGATTTTTTCGACATACTAAGGTTTAATAAAATAATGTCTAAGAATGTTCTCTTTAAAGCTGTCTTCTACCTTTGTTTTAACTTTCTCTTTTATTGATAATAACCATTCTGGACTTTCTAATAGCGTTAAAATACGGGTGGTTTGGGTTACCTCCTGACCAAGATTGGGTTCCTTTTTTGGGTGGTGTTGCCTTTGTTTTAACCAAAAACGAAATAAAACTATTTGATAGAGATCGATTTCACTCTATCCCTAATCCTTATTGGTGGAAAAATAAAAATTCATTAGGATTCTAGAGGAATACTCTACAGTAGTAAAGAAGAAAAAGGTTTAGAACTCAAACCTGCACTTGGTACATACTTTCTTTTTCATGTAAATTTTTCTTGGGACGTAAGTAATAATGCGAGTTTTATCGTCTACTTCTTTAATGGAAAAACCCGCTGCTCCACAATTTGGACATTTCCGTTTATTTTGTCTAATATTTGTATCAGAAGGAATAACAGTAGCGGCAATTTCTTTTGGCACTCTAATAGTCTCGACTTGGGGGCTTTTAAATTGAGCTGGTTTTGATTGTTGCTGCAATTTTTGGATTTGAGCTTTTAGTTGGAAATTTTCATCTTGCAATAAACCTATTTGAATATCACTTTTTTCCAGAAGTGTGAATAATTCTGAAATTTGTTTTTCCAATTGATTAAGTTCTTCTTCGTGTTCTGGCGGTAAGTCATCTAGATTATTGTACATCATTTATTCGTATACCTCGCTTTTTTACAGAATTGTGATTCTAACCTTAATAAAACTTACGCTAGATTAGAATATATAGTTTATTCGTCGGTGAAAAAAAATTGTTTATAAACTAGAAATCAAACTATAGAATTATGAAGAAAAAATACTATTTCCTCATATATTTAATTCTTAGCTTCGTTGCGATACTAGTAATTTACCTCTCTACATGGACGCAAGTTGTCAAAAATCTAATTGTAATAAATATTATCATATACATAATACGCAAACCTCTCAGTAGCATTACAGCGTTTATTAGTAAAAAACGATCTTACCGAATGATTGTTTCTATTAGTATAAATATAATTTGGGGCGTATTTTTGTTCTAGTTTTTAATAGAGTTTGATTCAACACTGTTTTTTGCTATAGTGCCGTTCTTAGTAGTAGCAGTTTCATTAAATTTTAAAAATATCATTAATAATATGGTTTCAGGAGCGCTTTTATTATCATCGGACCAATTTGAAATTGGAGATCTAATCGAAACAAATGAAATTCAAGGAATTGTAAAAGAAATCAATTTAAATTATACTAAAATACAAGAATTTGATGGAGTAGAAATTGTTATACCAAACAGCAATATATATGGTTCTACTACAGTTAAATTTACTCATGATAAATTTAAAATATATGAGCCTTTAACAAGGGAAGAATTTCGCAAAAAACGACACTATAAAGAGTATGTTAAGCTTATTAATAAGATTCTATCCGTTAAAATAAAAACAACCACTTACGTTAAGGAGTTAGAAGTCTTGGGGAGTTTGGATCCTAACGTTCTTGATGAAATGTTAATGAACGTCTTTAAAGTGTATGAAGCAATATTCGGGATTATCCCCGATTATGCAGTTGACACTACAAGATTTGGACGTGTTCGTATTCGCCTATATGTGAAATCAAGTAACCCTACAATCATTTTGAATTATTTAGATTCCTTCTTGAGAGACATTCTATTTACTTTATACCCAAATAGAATCTATAGAGACTGGGAAGAATACCAAAAAAGTCTCTTAGAACCACCATTTAAGAGCGAGGGTGATGAAAAATAGATCCTCTTTTTGATAATAATATTCTCGCACTCATTGTTGTGGTGTTAATTGCTTTATTGTTATATGTCTTCAACAGACTTCTTTCAATTCTATTTAATCGCCTAGGAAGAATCCCAATAGCAAGGAAGAATAAAAAATTGTTCGCTTTCAGAATAATATCAATTTTAATTTTATTATATCTTATAATCAATGGATTTCCCTCTTTCACTACCCTTCCTCAAGAATATACCGCAATAATAACAGGAGCCGTAAGCACAGCGATAGCATTCGTATCCAGCGGAGTTTTTTCTAATTTTATAGCTGGAGTGCTAATATGGATAGTCGATCCTTTCGACATTGGCGATGTAGTTAAAATAGGTGGTCATAAAGGCATAATAAAATCTATAACACTTACAAAAGTAGTTATTGAAACAATGGATCGTATCATTGTCGAAATATCTAATTCTGATGTTGCGTCCTCAATAGTATTAAACTATACAATAAAGTTATCATCGAGGAAGAAATAGATCCATTTCAAAAGACAAACTCGGGCACCACAAGACCTAGGAAATGCAAGGTTAGATATTGATGTGTACAACGAAGAAATTAGAAAACAAGAAGAGATGGATATTAAAAATTTCTTTACTTCTTTCTCTGAGAACGACCAAAATATAGTACATACTTATAATTTTAAAATGCGAGTACCTTATACGCAATTCCGCATTATGATTGATAAATTTAACGACATATGTGCGAAATATGCAGATTATTTTGGTATTAGACCACGATTTCATGTGCTAGAATACAGCAATGAAATTATTGTTAAATTTAGAATCTTAACCTTAGACTCTGACAAAATATTAAAATATCAACCAGAATTTGCTAACGATCTCTATAAAGTTATTTTGAGTAAAATAGAGTTTTAGCAAAGGTAAAACTTCTCTAATCCTCACTTTTTTTTATTTATGATTTTTTAGGAAAATGTTCATAAAGAAATATGAATTGTATCTAGCGAATATAACTAACAATAACTTAATTACGAGTAGAATAAAAATGGAAATAAATAACTCAACAAAAATACTCCCTTTAATTGATAAATATCCATTAGTTTACGATGAATTATATAAGCTTTCTTCTAAAGCTAAGAGATTTAAAAATCCGATCGTAAGAAAAACTATAGGAAAAAAAGCAACTCTAGAAATGGTTGCTGTGATATTAGACGCTCCTTTAGAAAGAATTATATCAACTGTTAAGGGTGCTATTGAAGCTAGTGCCGATATACCTCCAGAGAAAGATCGAAAAGAAATGTTGAAAAATCTATTACTTGACATGCATAAAGGTGTAGATATTGATATATTAAAAACTCAATTTAAAGAAGCAGTCGGCGACATAACATCTTATGAAATCGGTCAATTGGAGCAACAACTCATAAACGAAGGACACTTAGATCCGAAAGAAATCACCAAATTAAGTGATTTACACGTTGAATTATTTAGGGATTCTTTGAATATGAAGGAAGAATACGAAACCATCCCTGGACATCCAATTTATACGTATCTACAAGAGAATCTAGAAATCGCGAATATAATACGACAAATCAGGACAGCCCCGGAATCCGATAGAGTCGAACTATTTCGTAAATTAGGTGAGATTACGATACATTATGCTCGAAAAGAAAATCAATTATTTCCAATACTTGAGAAACATGAAATTTCTGGACCACCTCAAGTCATGTGGGCTGTTCACGATGAGATACGCCCTTTACTAAAAACTACGAAAAGTGAAGAAATAGATTTAGCTTTACAAAAAATAGAAGATATGATTTACAAAGAGGAACATATACTCTTTCCCATGACATTGGAGTTTTTCAGTGAATCAGATTGGGTAAGCGTTCGTGAAGGCGAAGAGGAAATAGGTTTTGTATTTGGAGTTTCACCTGGCGACCAATGGAAACCCGTAACTACTGCCGATCTTCATAAACCTCTCCCTGCGAAAACGACAAAAGCAGAAGGAGTTCTCAACCTTGACATCGGAAATTTATCTATTGAACAAGTCAATGTCATGTTGAAAACCCTACCCTTAGACTTAAGTTTTGTAAACGAGAACGATGAAGTAGCATACTATTCCGATACGGAAGATCGAATTTTTCCAAGGAGTCGAGGAGTCATTGGTCGAACCGTTCAAAAATGCCATCCTCCCAAAAGTGTGGATATCGTAGAGGATATTTTAGAGAAGTTTAAATCAGGAGAAAAAAAAGTAGCAGAATTTTGGATTCAAGCAGGTGAAGCTTTTATAATGATTAGATATTTCGCTATGCATGATGACGGAGGAAAATATGTTGGAACGTTAGAAGTTTCTCAAGAACTTTCTCGGTTAAGATCTCTTGAAGGTGAACAGCGTCTTGTTCAATGGGGCGAATAGTTTAAATGTGTCATAAATTTACACCCTTATTCAAACTTTAAAAGTTCGCAGTTTCTTTTCCACAATTAGGACAAATTTTAGCGCCATATTCAATTAACTTCTCGCAAAATCGACATTTTATTTTTAAACCCCTACGCGATAAGATATTCGCTCCTACTGATAAATCTTCGATAAATTCTTTAGCAGTATCTTGGTTAATTATCAAATAATCTCCATCGATCAAAAAATTAAATTCTTTAGCCCATTGGAAAACCTTTTGAGTGAATAATTTTTCGTCCATGTCTAACGCAACTCTTATCATGTCAAGTCTTAAACGATTAGATACCTCCATCATCGATTTTATACGATCAATTTTTTCCTGCTCTTCATTTTCCAGACGGGTTTGCTCTGACGATTTGTATACTTTCGCTTGGTTTAAAAGTTCGTAAATTTTTTCGGTTTTTGATTTGTCTTTAACATACATTTTTAATTTTTTTTTGAGTGCTGTCAAAGTGAAAGACTTACCTTCTCTTGTTTGAATGTTGACCGCTGGACCGACATTTGAAACGTCAATTAGAATTTTAAGAAT
>Ga0255055_10001327_pt1 | contig 18329 bp, 19 predicted proteins | sample JV7_2_27_MG_FD_188633 | JGI IMG/M metagenome (GOLD analysis project Ga0255055, IMG submission 188633) | Seawater microbial communities from Jervis Inlet, British Columbia, Canada - JV7_2_27 | ecosystem: Environmental > Aquatic > Marine > Inlet | place: Canada: British Columbia | collected... | reverse complement strand
GAGTCTATGGACCTTCAGGTCCGCATGGGTTCAAATCCCATTCCCGGCGCTCTACAAAAATTTTCTTCCACTCATGGTTAATCTTTTTAGAGTAAATATGCATTATACTAATTCAACAACATATAGTTGTCCTACTGGTTGAAATTTGTGATATTTATGAAAATTGCAGTCGTAGCAGACGAAGACACAGTAAATTGTTTTAAATTGACTGGAGTAGAAAACACTTATGTAGTAAAGAGTTCAACAGAAGCTGACGAACTTATTCGAGAATTGTCCAAAAAGTCTGATTTCGCAGTAATAATTACAACAGATATAATCGCAAACCGAATTCATTCAACCATTAATGAAATCACAGAAAAAAATAAGTTTCCATTGATTATTTCAATTCAAAAACTTGGCGGTACTCCTAAAGTATCATTTGATCCTATTACTGAAATAATAAAACGAAAAACTGGAATAGAACTCAAATTATAAAATTTGAAAACATGAATTGAGAGGTTAGAGATTTGTCAAAAAAAAATGCCGGTATAGTATCACGTATTGCAGGATCATTTGTGACAGCCAAAGGCATGAAAGGATCACAAATGTTCGAATTGGTTAAAATAGGTGAAGTAGGGGTAATTGGTGAAATTATCCGTCTACAAAGAAATATTGCAGTTATCCAAGCCTATGAAGAAACTGAAGGCATAAAACTAGGAGAGAGAGTTACTGGAACGGGCAAACCATTGTCTGTAGAGCTAGGTCCAGGTTTAATTGGACAAATATTTGACGGAATCCAACGACCTCTTACTTTAATTTCCAAAATGCATGGGCCTTTAATCAAAAGAGGAACAGAAGCATTAGCTCTTGATCGTAAGAAAAAATGGGAGTTCAGACCTCTTCTAAAAAAAGGAACTAAAGTTACTGGTGGAGATTTTATGGGCATAATACAAGAAACACCTCTCGTTAAACATGGAATTATGGTTCCACCAACCAGTTCAGGAATTGTTACAGATATTAGTTCTGAAGGGAACTACACAATAACAGATCCAATAGCAGAAATTAGAACATCAGAAGGGTTAGAAAACATGTTTCTGATGCAGACTTGGCCAATTAGAAAACCGCGCCCTTATAAAACAATGCTTACCCCTACAGAACCACTTCTAACTGGACAAAGAATCATCGATTCTTTTTTTCCTATAGCAAAAGGTGGAATAGCAGCTACAACAGGAGGTTTTGGTACAGGAAAAACTGTTGTTCTGCAAACTTTAGCCATGTGGGTCGATGCAGATGTAGTTGTTTACATCGGTTGTGGTGAACGAGGAAATGAGATGGCAGATGTTCTGGACAGATTTTCAAAACTTAATTTAGGTAATTCCAATCAATCGTTAATGAATCGAACAATTTTTGTGGCAAATGTTTCAAATATGCCAATTGTAGCTAGGGAAGCAAGCATTTACACCGGGATTTCTTTAGCCGAGTATTATCGAGATATGGGTTATAACGTTGCTCTAATGGCTGATTCAACTTCTAGATGGGCTGAGGCATTAAGAGAAATTTCAGGACGTCTCGAAGAAATGCCAGGAGAAGAAGGATACCCCGCTTACCTAGCATCTAGATTGGCAGAATTCTATTCAAGAGCTGGATTAGTTCAGTCAATTGGTAAAGAAAACAGACAGGGCTCTATTACAGTATTAGCAGCCATTTCACCTCCTGGAGGTGATTTCTCAGAACCTGTAACAACTAATACTCTAAGGATAGCTAAGGTATTTTGGGCTCTCGATTTTGCTTTAGCTCACCGGAGACATTTTCCAGCAATAAATTGGTTTATGAGTTATTCTGAGAACATACCAATGCTTGAACCTTGGTTTGCTAAAATCGAAAAGGATTGGCAAAAATTATGCAGTGAAGCTAGAACCCTACTTAAAGAAGAAGAGGAATTAAGAGAAATTGTAGCATTAATTGGCGCAGAAATATTGGGAGATAAACAAAGATCTGTTTTTGAAACAGCAAAGATGTTAAAAGAGTATTTCCTTCTTCAAAACGCATTCCATCCTATTGACGCGTATTGCCCAATAGCAAAAACTTACAAAATGCTCCGTACTTTCCTAAAATTTTATGATAAAACAAAAATTGCAATAGATTCTGAGATTCCTTTAACAAACATTCTCTCGTTGCCAGTTCGCAAAAAGTTAAGTCGCCTAAAGACAACCCCAATAGAGGATTTTGATAAAGTATATAGTGAAATTGATAAAGAAATGAATGAACAATTTGAAAATTTAAAACCAAAATCGAATGAAGGAGATGATCAAATTTGAGTAAAAAATCTCACCTAGGATTAAAATTCTTTACAATTAAAGAGATTACGGGTTCTTTATTATTTTGCGAATCTGTTGCCGGAGTAAGTTTTGGGGAAGTTGTAAATGTTATCACTCCAAAAGGGGGGGAAAAAACAGGTCAAGTTATAGACATTAGCGATGAAGTCACCGTTATTCAGATTTTTGAAGGTACTGCTGGATTAAGCATTGATAGTACAGCAATTCGTTTCACCGGAGAAACCATAAAGTTACCTGTCTCAATGGACATGTTTGGACGCATGTTCACTGGAACAGGAAAACCTGCAGATGGTGGTCCAAATATAATACCAGAAGACTATTTGGATATTCATGCGCCAACAATCAACCCATATTCCAGAGAGCATCCAACTAAGTTTATACAAACAGGTATTTCAGTAATCGATGGTTTGAATACCTTACTATTAGGACAAAAACTTCCTTTGTTATCAGGAACAGGATTACCACACAAATTATTGGCTTCACAAATTGTGAGACAAGCAAAAGTTGTAGGTGAAGAAGAAGGTTTCACAATAGTATTCGCTGCAATGGGAATAACATCTGATGAAGTTACATTTTTCAGAAATGATTTTTTAAAAATGGGAGTTATGAGTAAAGTAGTTATGTTTGTGAATCGAGCAGAGGAACCAGCAATTGAAAGAATTCTCACTCCCCGAATGGCATTAACTGCAGCTGAATATTTTGCATTTGAACATGATCTCCACGTACTAGTAATTTTATTGGATATGACCAATTACTGTGAAGCACTTCGCGAAATTTCAGCATCTCGTCTAGAAATTCCAGGAAGAAGAGGGTATCCAGGATATATGTATACTGATTTGGCAACTTTGTATGAAAGAGCAGGAATCATAAAAGGAAAAAATGGATCAGTAACACAAATGCCAATATTGACAATGCCTGATGATGATATTACTCACCCAATTGCAGATTTAACTAGTTACATAACTGAAGGGCAAATTATTCTAGATAGAGAAATGTTCAAAAGAGGAAGATATCCGCCCATAGATCCATTGCCATGTTTATCTCGTTTAATGGATAAAGGTATTGGATTAAATAAAACAAGGGAAGATCATAAACAGCTTTCAGATCAACTATATTATGCCTATGCTGAAGGAAAAATTGTTCAAGGTACGGCTTTGGTTTCTGGAGAAAAAGCACTAACAAGTACTGATAAGCTCTATCTTAAATTCATGGAGAGATTTGAAAGAGAATTCATCAGTCAAGACTTCAATGAAAATCGTGACATAGAAGAAACGCTAAACATCGGGTGGAAACTTTTGTCAATATTTCCTGAGTCAGAACTCACAAGAATTGAACCTTCAATTATTAAAAAGTATTTTCCAAAGCATGAAAAAACAAACTCCGAATAAAGGGAAGTATAATGCCAGCAAAAAAGATGGAAGTACATCCAACCCGAAGGGAACTCATAAGATTAAAACGAAGAAAGTCTTTAGCTGAAGGAATCGCTGATATCCTGCAAAAAGATTTGGAAACTTTAATTATAACACTTATTGAGTTTAGAAAAAAAGCACATATGTGTAGAGATCGTTTGTTTGAAAAAATTGACCAAGCTTATTCTAGTTTTTTTAAAGCCGAGATGATAACTGGATCGATAACAGCAAAAGAGCTGTCTTTAGTGGCTCCTATCAAAGAATTTAATGTTGAAACGAGTACAACAAAAGGAGTTTTAGGATTACCTTTTTCAGTTTTTAATTTTGTAGTGGGAGATACTGTAACTAAAAAGCCTCGTTTCAATATTGCAGAAACACCTTTACAACTGGATGAGGCAGCAACAAAAATAGAGGAATCAATAAGATTTATCGTAAAATTAGCTGAATTAACAGCTACAATCAGGGAAATCTTAGAATTAATTTCCATAAAAAGAAGACAAATTAATAGAATAAGATTTAAAATTATTCCTCAATTAGATGCGACAATCAGGTATGTAGAATTAATACTTGAAGAGATAGAAAGACAGGATGCAATCAGAGTAAGAGTGCTTCAACGTAAACGTAAAGAGCGATCTATAAAAACAATTTGAGGAAAGAGGAAAATGAAACCTTTAAAATATAACGAGATAATGCCAAAAGTTGCGTTAGAAAAACTCAAACTCATGGAAGAGCAAAAACTGGTTGATTTAGCTGGTAAAAATCTTGTGGAAATTCACTGTGCATTAATGGAAAGCTCATATAAAGAAGAAATAGTTAGAGTTTTGCCGAGGGAAAACGATTCCATACCTTTTGAGGAAGCATTACTAGAAAATTACGCGAAAACTTTGAAAAATCTAGAAAATTTTTCGTCAGGAGATCTAAAGAAGTTAATAGGAGCCATTATTGGAAAAATTGAAATATCAAATATCAAAACATTGTTAAGAGCTACTAAAGCCAAAATGAATCCAGATGAAGCAAAAAGTAACATTATTCCAGTAGGTATCCTCAATAAAGATCGATGTCAAGACATTTTATCCAATTCAAAAACAATTGGGGATGTGATCGAACAACTATTTGATACCAAATATGGAGTCATATTGCAAAAAACACTATCAGATAGTAATGCAGGGGATAACTTGCTACCTTTGGAGTCTGCATTAGATCAGGCAGTATATCAGAAAATTCAAAAAGTAGTTGAAAAATTTAAGGGTTCAGATAAACTAATAGCAAAAAATGTTTTAGGAATAGAAGTAGAAACAAAAAATATAAAGATCATTCTTAGGGGTATAGCTAAAGGAATTTCAAAAGATTTAATAAAGAAGTATCTGTTACCTTCTTTTTTTATTAGTGACCAAACAGTAACAAATTTATTGGATAAAGCTGACATAAAGAATTTCATGGAATACTTGCTATCTTCTAAGGAAATTGCTAATAATCCCACATTAAAAAGAGTGTTTTCTCAATTCTTGGAAAATCTCGGGAAACCTCTTAATCAAATTGAGGAAATTCTTGAAAAAGCTTCGCTTAAAGTGAGTTTGGAAATGCAAAAAAAGTTCCTCAAATATTATAATGTGAGTTATGTTCTTGTATTACTTAATTTGAAGTGGATTGAAATCAAGAATTTAAGAAGTATTATTGTTGGTTCAAAAAGAAAAATAAATGCTTCCGAAATTAAATCTATTCTAACTTTACAGAACAACTATTAATGGCTAATAGTTATTGAGTGAAGAATAAATCAATTTTTCTGAGATCTTCTAAGGAACCATCATAAAAGCAATTAGAAGCCCGTATATGGCCAACGCTTCAGATAATACTACTCCCAAGATGTTAATAGTATAACTTTCAGGTTTTTCAACCATTGCAGTCATCAGTGCAGGACCAGTATACGAAATACCTATACTAGCTGCAACTGCAGCGCCCCCCATTGCGATTCCAGCGAAAAGAGCTTGGATACCTGCATCAGCTGTGGTAATCACAGGTAGTTTAGATACTATCATAAAAGCAATAAGCAATCCATAGATTGCAAGTGCTTCTCCTAATACAATGGTTATTAATAATTTGCTACCGTATTCAGGTTTTTCAGAAGTTACTGAAGCTAAAGCGGGTGCACAACTAATTATTGCATAAGCTGCGCTTCCAGCAGAACCAAGTGTTGCAACTGCTATACCTATAGCTGCAAATGTGCTAGGATCCATATTCATATTTCTCCTTGGAGCTATTATTATGTTTAATTGGTTTAAAAGGAATTCCTTTTCCACTATAGAATCCAGGAAGCCATTCAACCCAATGAAGCCTTAGAGTGTGTACAAAAATTATAAGACCTTCAATGGTTAATGCTATAATGGTTCCAGCAAGAACTATTGGGATACTCTGTAAAGTGAAATTTGAATGTTCAACTCCAGCTAAAATAAGAAACATGTAATTTAAAGCGCTATGAGTAAGTGATAAAGCAGCAAGTCGACCAAATGATATTGTATGGTCTAAAGATTCTATTAGAATTTCTATACTAAATTGTATGCCCCCCATAATATTTTCAACTGTTGCAGTGACTATAGTCATAGTAATTATTGGAAAAACAACTAACCCAATGAACATGAAGATGCCCTCTCCAAACCATTTTGTTAAATTTGAAATCCCACCCCAATAAATCCATAATATAAAACCACCTACAAGCAACCATAACCAAGAAACTGAGATCAAAATTTGTTTAAATTGGCTTTTTCTTATATTATTATAGATTCTTAAAACCAAGCTAAAACTCTGCAAACATACTCCAACAAAAATCGCCAATCTCAACATGCTAACTGGTTCAACCATAGGATCAAAACCACCAATCTGAAAAGGCCCAATTTTACCAAGAGATATTGGATGTATTATTCCTGATGGACCAAAAAATTCCCCGAAAAGAAATCCAAAAAAAGTGGATGTAACACCACAGAGAAGAATCAATCCAGATCCAATCAATAAATACCCAACAATATCCCCAACCTCTTCTATGTTGATTTTTCTTCTAAAATACGATAATACCAATCCTGCAACTATTAGAATAATGCCTTGCCCGACATCTGCAAACATTATCCCAAAAAGCAATGGAAAAGTTATAGCCATAATAAAAATTGGATTAATTTCATCTGGCGCGGGATATCCAAAAGAAAAAGTTAGTTTTTCAAACGCTTCAAATAGACGTGGAGTTGGTTTGATTATTGTAGGAACGGTGTCTTCAGGATCAGGCTGGTCTTCTTTGATTACGCAATTTCCTTTTGTGACTTCTTTTATTCCGTCAATAGCTTTTTTGCAGTGTTTTTGGGGAACCCAAGCTTCCAGATATACAGTGGGTGAAACACTACCTAAGTGACTTTCAATTTTTCTTAGTTCTTCTATTTCCTCAATTAATAGTCTAAGGGCTAAAAGTTTAAATTTCGCAGAAATAAATTCTGGTTTAGTTTTTATTGACTGTCGTTCTAATTCAGCAAGTTTTCTTAGTTTCAATGTTTGTTTTATGAGTCTATTTTTTTCGTTAGGAACTTGTTCTCGCATTTTATCTATGTTTGTTTTTATAGTGAGTAATTGTTTAACATTGGAAAATTTCGATGGTTTTTTTGTTCGAATATTTTCCTCATAGGGTAATATTGTTTGTTCGATAAAATCTAAGAATTTTTCATCTAGGGAATAGTTAATTTCATTTGATGGAAAACCTGTCGGTTTTATCTTTAAGTTTTTTATTAGAATATTTATTTTTTTAAGTATTTTTGAAACTCGAGAAGAAATATTATTTAGTTCTGTAATACGCGTTTCAATTTTAACAAGTTTTAGCTCTGCTTCTTTGAGTATTTCTGTTTGGGATTCTTTTGGAAGAGTTATTGTCGCAACTGGAAATTTTTTTCGATTAATCTTCCAAGAAGCTAGTAACATGTCAATCTTTCGGATAATTTTAGAGTAAGAATCAAGAGATTCAACAAGATGATTTGTAGTTATTTCGATTTCAGATAACTCATTTTCGGCTTTTGATAAGGTCTCGTCTATTGTCTTTTCATGGGGAAAAGCGCTTATCTTTTTAGATTTTGTTTGTTCGATTTCTAGATGTTGAAGATTTTTTTCTATTCTCGCAAATAGACTTTGTGGTCTATTAACTAGTTCACAAGAGGTTGCATATTGTTCCAAGAGACCATCGAATGAATCTAGCTTTTCATCTACATTCATACATTGTACAACACCCAAATCCCCTAAGAAAAACAAAACAGAGTCTATATATTTATCAAGGACTACAACCTTAATTTTCCTTAAATCTTGCGCGACTTAACACCTTCAATGAAGATTGAATAAAATTAATCATATTAGATAGTTACTCTTAATTTTTTTGGTTAAATTTTAAAACTTTAAAATGATAATTGACTTAGATCTTTTTAAATAACTAGAAAAACTATTTAATCGATCAAACATTCTAATAAAAGAAAGCGGTGTTACTCTTGCTCAAGGTCTTTAAAGAAATAAAAGAGGCCAATTTGGAAACTAAAAAAATTTTTGAAGAGGCTAGAATTCAAGCTGAAAAAATTAACAGGGAAGCGCATCAAAAAGCGTTAGATGCTTATGAAAAGTCTTACAAAAAAATTCTGAAAAAGGCTGACCAAGAAACTATTGAATTGAAGAGGAAAAAAGAAGAGAACATTGAAAAAGAACTCGAGAAGATCAAAGCGGAGTCAGAAAAGATAGCAAAAGAAGTTGAAGTGAATTCAAAAAGAAATTTTGAAAAAGCAGTGGATTATGTTTTTCTGACAATTATTGGGGAGGCATAATATTTGGAACTACAGAAAATCACAAATACTCTATTGCAAGAAGCAAAAGAATCAGCTAAAATGATGATTAATGATGCTCAAGAATTATCTGAAAAAATGATAACGAAACAAATACAACTAGGAACTAAAGAAGCAAACTCAAAAAGATTATTGATGTTAAAAAAAGCAACAAATGAAGCAGACATGGAAAGACTCCATAAGATTGCAAATTCAAAAATAACTTCAAACTGGATTGTGTTATCCAGAAAAGAAAAAATAATCTCTACAGTTATGAAAGAAGCGAAACAAAGTTTGCAGAATCTAACACAAACAAAAAAATATGTTCCCATGTTGGAAAACTTGATAATTGAAGGTGGAGTAATTTTAGGGGGAAAAAAAATTGAAGTATTTTTGAATAAAAAAGATTCAAAATTACCCTTAGACTTTAACAAGATAACAAAGAAAGTCATTTCAAGAACTAAAACTGAAGCAAAAATGAGTTTATCCAAAGAAAAAATTCAGACGATAGGTGGAGTTTTGTTAAGAACCAAAGATGGCAAGGTTATTATGGATAACACTTTTGATGATAAACTTAGGCAAAAGGAAAAGATTCTAAAGGATAAAATATCAAAAATACTTTTTAAATAGAATAATTAAAAAAAACTTCGAAATTTGTTTTGAAAACAAGTAAAAAACATTTTGATATGTTATTACAAAAAATCGTATTTTAATAAGAAGATTTTTTCAATACTTCGCCTTAAGAAATGTTCTTTTCATTCTCAACTAACTGTAAAACTTCATTTTGTTTGATTTATCATTCGATTTCAGTTTCTATATTGATGTTTTCTTCGAGGGGCCCATCCATCGTTTTTCTAAATAGAGAATAAGTCCAATAAGACCTCTTGTTGCAATTGTGAGAGATAACAATAGAAAATCATCAAATGTTCGAGTGGTTGCTGTGTTTATGATTTCTGCGCCTATAAAAATCTCCAACCCTAGTGTTAAAAATGTAACTTGAGGTGCAACATCACCAAATGGTTTACAAGGATTTTTCAATTTTGCAATTACATATCGAGAAACAGCTAGTATTGATCCGAAAAGAATCAGTGTACCACCTATAAGATTAAGGATTGTAACTACAATGGATAGTTCAAAAACTAGCATATTTTCAATAATTGGTATAAAATGATCTTTACTTGGACTAAATAGCGCTAAAATTATGACTGAAGTAGCAATGATAACGACTAGAACAATTGCCCAATTATTTGCCTTACACGTTTCCATTTTTTGTACCTGCAAACCCGTTTATTTATAGCCTTTCTTGTTAAGTGTGATGAGGTGCTTATTTAATTTATTCTTTGCTTAAATTTTTTTTTAGTTTTATGCTCATAGTTACTAATAAATTGAGAAATTCTCACCAAAAAAAACAAGAAAAAGTTGAGGTGATGTAAAAATATTTCCAATTCACCTAGAGCCACTATACTTATATCAGTTTGAGGCTTGATCTTAAAAAATATTATTCTTTACTTAACATTATTTCTGGGAATTCATTTTTTTCCATAGGAAGTTTTTTTACCACCATTGATATCTTGATAGTTTCTAATTGGTGTTTACTGCAAATGTTTTTAGGTTTTCTATCAATGGATAATTTAATTTTTATTGCAACAGCCCTATTGATTGTCCTGTTAACGATAATTGCAGATAGATTGGTGCGCAGAGCAATTAATAGATATGCAGATCGTCTTAGCTTAGATCCTCACGCTTCAAATATTCTAAAACTTATCTTCAGAATAATAGTTTTTTCAGGGGGATTAATTGCTTTTATGACACTTTTTAACATTGGCATGGATTGGTTTTTCGGAATTTCAGCATTAACAGGTGCAGCCATTGGTTTTGCTTCCACCCAGACAGTAGGTAATTTCCTGGCCGGTTTTTATCTCATGATAGCAAGACCATTTATGGTGAGTGACTATGTAAAAATTGGAGATATTGAAGGAGAAGTTCGGGAAATAACAATAAATTACACCAAAATTTATACCCCAACTTATAATATAACAGAAATACCTAACCGAAAAGTCTTAGATAGCATTATCTTGAATTATTCTGGAAAAAAAAATATTATAGATTATTCTTTTCCTGTAGGTTTTTCACATCAAAAAAATTTGATAAACAGCGAATTATTGGAAGAATGTATCAAGCCTGCTATTGAAAAATTCTATAAAAAACACGTTAAGTTGCTTCCAAAAAAACCCGAAGCAAGCATGTCAAAAATGGATAGGCTAGGACGAGAAGTTATGATCAGAATGTTCTTTCCCGAAGGAAAGTCAGACAGTTTCTATGATATTCAACCGGAATTACTCCAAGAAATATTGAATAGTTGGGATAATTTCATGATAAAGAAATAGTAACCTAAATAGTGGTTATTTTCAAAACTATATTGATCCAGAGTAAGGGTCTCAGTTAATTTCATTTTAAAAAGTTTAAGGTATTGGGATATAAGCTGCTACTAATTTGAATGTAATAAATAATCTACTTAGAATCAAAATAAGAAATTAAAAAAATAGAAAGCTCGCGAGTGATTTTAAAAAAACATTTGGAATTCGATATGAACTATCTCATTTGGTCTGCTTTAATAAAAATATTTAGAAAAAAAGGGGGGGCAAGCTTAAGCGGGTGACATCACCAATTCGCGGGAATAGGTTTAAATGTGAAAATGTAAAGTATACATGACATAAAGGGAAAATGAGATGCGACAAATGAGTGAAATGACGACTGAAATCCTTGAACAAAATGTTGGCAAAATTGTACTTGTTCGCTTGAGAGGAGGAAAGAAGCTACGTGGAAAACTCAAGGGTTTTGATCAACATCTAAATCTTGTTTTAGAAGACACTGATGATACCACAGACATAGAAACCCCTAAAAAACTAGGGTTAATAATTGTACGTGGAGATAACGTAGTCCTTATTTCACCCCCACCTAGGTGAGTATTTTGGGAAGTGGAACACCAGCTTTTGGTAAACATTCAGGCAAAGTTGTTCACATACGTTGTAGACGTTGTGGAAGGCGTGCATATCATGTACGTAAAAAGAGATGTGCAGCCTGTGGTTATGGAGAAACTGCAACTATAAGAAAATACAGTTGGCAAACTAAAACTATTCAAAGACAAAGAATAGCATAGCCAAAAAAAAATTAGATTAAAAAAACATGTTTTTTTTCTTTAATGGAAATGAGAAATAAAAAAAAGTGACTAATTTCTTGTACCATAATATCCTTTGTCAATTTTGACGAAGATAAGTGGTCCTCTACTTTGAGACATATCTCGAGCTTTTCTTAGCGTATTGTTTACAGCAGCAAAAACTCGCTCTTTGTCTTCAAGAGATTCCATACTTTTTTCACCAAGAGCCATTTTTAAGAGATTCTCAGAAAGAATTTCAGTTCCACAGATCTCTCCATTTTTTATTAAAGTGGAAACCACAATTTCTTGCATTTCCTTTTTCCGTTCAATTTTTTTCCAAATTGGATCAGCATCACGGATGTTTTTTGAAGCTTTATTCCATTTGTCCGAGTTTTGAACACCTATTAGCAATTTAACGCGTTGTTTCCATTTCTTAAGCCACACACCAATCCAAACTGACAAAAATTCTTCAAGCTCATCAGGATTTTCCTTATAGAGTTTTTCAAGTTTCTCCACCAAATCGCATTCGCTAGCTTCCCTCCCTATCAAATCCCAATGGTATTTTAGAAAGTTTGTAAAGTCTTGACAAGCAACTTGTAAAACTTTACGATCTGATCCTCTTATTTCCAACGCCGAATCTTCGTCTCTTAGTTTTTCCCCTAACATAATCTCTAGGAAATTCATGAAATATCCGCTCCTAAAGCCCTCTCCACATTCAATTAGTACAGAGGTTTTAATAAGCTTTATTTTCTTACCGCATATAACTGCTTTAGGCAGTTTTTAGCAATATTTCACTCTCAGATATATTAGGAAAGAGAATTATTCAATAAAATCTGGGAGAAAAGAGATATTTGGTATGATAAAATCGGGTTTTTCTTTAACTAGTTCTTGAAGAGAATAAATTCCTGACAAAACTGAAACGGTTTTCATGTTTGCAGCCCTACCAGCTTTTATATCGTTTACTGAATCTCCAACAATAACACAATCTTTTACAGCAAGATTCATTGAGTTTACGCATTTTAGCAAGGCTTCAGGTGATGGTTTGGGTTTGCAAGTGTCTATCGCGGTTACTATTGGATCAAAGTATTCTGCTATGTTAAATTTTTTCAATTCATTGATAAGAGATTGCTTAGGAACGAATCTCATTGTTACGAGGGAGAGACTCATTTTCTTTGAGAGGGTGTTTAAAGTCTTTGAAACGTTAGAGATGAGTTTAGTTTTTTGTTCTGAAATTGAGTAGTAAGAATGTAAATATAGATCTAAGAAAGCGGATGGTTTAGTTTTAATATTTAGATTTAGAGGTTGTTTTTGTTCTATTTTTCTAGGTATTGCAATTGCATCATCGTCAGATATTGGAGATAACCCTAGTTTACTAAAGGTAATTCTGGCTGCCTCTATATATGCTGGTTTTGAATCTACTAAAGTGCCGTCTAAATCAAATAAAATTCCTTTTATCTTTATTTTTTTATTAGTCATTTAAGAAAATCCTTTAGGTTTTTTTAGCAACATTAAGAGATTGATAAAAAAATTTAGAGTAATAGATATGATATTAATATTGAAAAATTTTTTATGAAAAGATGAAAGCAGATTGAGACGTTAAGTGAATAAATCACTCAACAGTCATAGTTCCATATTTCCCAACATTAAGTTGGATTTCGCCTCTAAAACTAGTTATATAACCATTTTCTATTTTGACAGTGTTATTTACTTCTACTTGATCTATTTGTTCATTCCATAGTGTTAGTTTTATGCTTCCGGATTCATCTGCGACCATTACATCAGAAATAGTGTATGTTTCATCTTTATATTTTGAGTTAACTTGTCGAGGTTCACCTTTTTCAACTACTTTTGCTTCTACACTTATTCTTTTCATTCCATTTCTTAATTCGCTAATTTTCAAGTTTTTAATCTCCTATCTTTATTCTCATCTCGTGACAAAAATGCCTCGAAAGAGGTTAATTTTCACTTCCAAATGGGACTCTTCAGCCATATAAATCTTGCTAACCATTAAGAAAAGAGCCCTTATTAAAAAAAATAAAAAAAGTGTGTGGTTAACTACTAATTTTTCAATATTAATTAGAGCAAAAATCCTAGAACAATTACAGTTAACAACAAACTTACTCCTGAAACTAAAAGACTTTTCATCCAACCTAAATCAGATATTGTGTTAGTGATAAATGTCCCTAAAGCTACTATCCAAGCGTAAACTGCTACTTGTATTACAGTTCCAACGTTAGATACAAACGAAATTTTATCTAAAATAACCTGGTATGCAACTTCAAATTCTCCGGTAGTACCAGCAAGAACTTCCAATGGATAATAAATGTCTGGTAGAGAAGTATAAACAAGTGTCAATAGTATTGCTTGTATAACTATTGTAATTAGAGCGTATCCAACAACAACCATTAATGTTCTCCAAACTAATTCACTTTCACTATTGAAGATTTTTTTTATTAGTAAATACATAAAACCACTTAACAAAAGCCATTCAAAAAGAAATGGAGCTACAGCATTAATTGCTGTTGAAGCAAAATAAGAAGCACCATATAATTCAAGAGGTCCTCTAAAATCACCTCTAAAGAAAAGACCATCAAGGAGTATATTTACTGTAGAGTTGACAGACCAGCTAACTTCTAGAGCTAGACCAGTTATGTTTTCCCACACAGCATCATTCCCGATACTAGTCCAATCTCCAAAACCTACTGGTAAAGTCAAATTTGTCCAAACATCCACATTATTTCTTAATTCATCAGTTATTTCATAAACAAAACTAGATTCATCCAATGATGATAAAACCAAATATGCAGATTCTGGATTAGAATTTGGAGAAATTATTTTTACTCTTAGAGAAACGTTGTCGAATCCATCCGTTCCACAATTTACTGATTCTCCAAAATCTGGCAACTCCATTTTAATTGCCTGTAAATCAGAAGCAAAAAAGTCTATGCTAGTAGCTCCATAATATAATGTACTATTTATGAAATCAACAGAATTGTTAGTTATTATTACTCCAGGAGTTGCATCCCAATTTAGCGCATTTGCTGTCCAGCTATCACCAATATCGCCCAATGGATTAGTTTGTTCAATATAAGATCTTGAAGCAACTATGTAAGAAGATCCCACTTGAGCTAATACAAAAATAATTAATAATATTACAGGACCCAAGTAACTTGGATTTTTTATTATTTTTTTGAACACTTTTTGAGGAGCATATAAGACTCTAAGTATATCTCCAAGCACTTCTTTAACTGCCAAGATGTACAACTCAGTTAGCTCTTCCACATTTGAGTTTATTAAATGTTTGTTACATTCCTAACTTAAGTCTACGATAAGTTGTGTAATCAACAAATTCAATAAACGGATTTTTTGTTTGGGATTTTATGTTTATTTTTTGCCGTTTTCTTTTTTCAATAATTTGGTCGGTGGTTCTAAGCAAATATGAATCGCTTCCAGCACCTGAACCATAACTAGTCACTAGAATTCGATTATCAGGTTGGGCAACATCTAAAACTGCAGCTAAACCTATTGGTGAGCATCCAGAATATGTATTACCAAAGTTATTTACCTGAAGTGAGATCGAATATTGATCTTCTTTAAAGCCTAGTTGTTTTGCAACTTTAACAGGGAAGCTAGGGTTTGGTTGATGTGTAACAAAATAGTCAATATCTTCTGCTTTGAGATTGAATTTTTCCATAAGTTTTGTGGTAGCTTTTTTTACATGTTTAAAATAGGCTGGATCACCAGTGAACCTTCCTCCATGTAAAGGAAAGGGTTGTCCATCTCTTCTCCAAAAATCTGGAGTATCAGAGGTAACTGAGTACCAACCTTCAATTTCAGCGATAACATCAGATTTGCCAAAAATATAAGCAGCTCCACCAAAACCAACAAAATTATCAAGTTCGCCTCCTGGACACCCTCTGGGTGCAGACTGAGAATTATCTGCACCTATAACCATAGTATATTTTATTCCGGATTCTGGATAATTGACAAGGGAAGCAGCATCTTTAAACATGCTTGAAGCGGCTTTACAAGCAAATTCAGTATCTACTGCATCAACTGCTTGCATATCGTCCTCTTCTTCACCTAACCTTAAGACTTGTGCAACCTTTGATGCTATTGGTTTAACTGCATAAGGATTAGATTCAGAACCCACATAGACTTTGCCTATTGAAGCACTGTCAATTGCTGAATGTATCAAAGCAAATTTACCTGCTTCAACTGCTGCAGTTACTGAGTCCTCATCTATAAAGGGAACCGCACGTTCAATACGATTTTCTTTGATCCTAAACTTTGAGGTATAAACACCATAGCCAACAATACCTGGAAGTTTGTATTCTTTACTTGGAGCTATTATTTTGTATTCTTGATGGGGATAATATTCATCAGCGAATGTGAAAGCTAAAGAAATTGTTGGAATGACCTCGCTAGCACCAACAGAATAACGTCTCCTAAATCTTGGAATAACTTCTCGTCCTTCAAGTTTGGAAAAATCAATAATTTGGTCCTTTGTTAGAATTTGATCGGTGATTCTTCCCGGAACTTTAATTTTACCATCATGAAATGAAACTATTCCATAGATATAACTACCTAACTTTCGAAATTTGTTTGTAGGTTCATTTATTAGCGTGCAGAGTTCGAGTTTTCCTTTATCGTAGAATAAAGTAATGTTTTTCATTTTTCCAAAACTTTTTCTTCCACAATTACCACAATAATCTCTTACTTCGAAGTATTCTTTGCGACAAATACCACATCTGCAAGCTCTCAGACAATCCCCAATATAAGAAACTCTTCTTTCAATAGGTTCGCTACTCACTTGATTTGTCTCCTAAAATGGTAGTGTATGCCTTAGTACCAAAGCCTTCAAGTTCCTGAATACACCCAATTTTTGGTGGTTTATCATTTATTATCACTTGACGTTCATTAGCTTCATTTCTTAGTTGTTTAAATACTTCAAAAATTTGAGCACCACCTGTTGCACCTATAGGATTTCCATCCGCTTTTAAACCACCATTCATGTTAACAAATATTTTTTTTCCATTTGTTTCATAGTATCCATCATAATCTTCGCAGCTACCACGTATACATTTCCAAGCAGTACCTTTTTCGCAAAACCCTAAGTCTTCAAATGAAATTAGTTCCATTATGGTAGATTGGTCATATATTTCAGCTAACTGAATATCCAGTGGGGAAAGATTAGCCATCTTTAAAGTTTTTTTCATTGCGTTTCTTGTAGCGGAAAAGCCAGTAAGGTCTTCTCGTGAAGGATAAGTTAGAAAATCTGTTGCAGATGAACTGCCAAGAACATAAATGGGGTTATCAGTCATTTTTTTCGCGAGATGTGCACTGGTAAGTATTAATGCTGAAGCCCCATCAGAAATAGGTGCAAAATCATATAATCCTAATGGTTTTTTTGCGTTTTTTCTGGCACTTAAAACTTGTTCGATGGTTATTCTTCGGTGAAATTGCGCAAATTTATTTTTTAGTGCATGTGCATGATTTTTTACTGAAACTTTTGCCAAAGCAAGATTTAATTCTTCGATTTTTTCCCCAGTTATTCCATACTTGTTCATGTATGCTCTTAGCATAAGTTCATGATTTGCTTCTGGTGTACAACCCGCATAATAACTCCATGGGTCTTCAAGAAGCATAAGATCATCACGAATTTTATCCCATCTATCAGTCATCTTCTCTATTCCACCAACTAAAACAGTGTCATAGGTTCCAGCTTTTATTGCGTTAACAGCTGCCAACAAAGCGGCACTAACAGAGCTGGTGGCCTCCATGGGAACATGAAGTTGAGTGAGTTCTGATAGAAAACCTTCCTCCAAACCTAGTTTGTTAGTGATTGGAAGGAAACAATCTGAAAGATAGCAGGCCTCGAGATTTTTTCTTTCCAATTGGCACTCGCTTGACGCAACTAGCCATGCTTCTTCTATAAGCTTCTCGGGCTTTTTTCCATAATGCTCTCCAAATTTTGTTCGGCCAACAGAAACTATAGCCGGGTTATTTTGCATTATATATTCCCCTTTTTTGATAGCAAATATCCTTCAGATAGAAGATTATTAAGTGTTTGCCATTTCAGTTTTGAAGTGAATTAAAAGATTTACCATATGTATGAGTGAAAAAAGGTGGAAAACAAATAAGTGAATACTGAACTTCATTCAGAATAGAGAGTTCACAAAACTGTTATGGTGTTTTTATTTGAATACTTTCTATGCTTGGAGAAAAAAAGTTGTACAGCAAGAGAAATACAGCATTTTTAGGGTTGTTTTTTGTAGTTTTTTTGGTTTTAGCGTATTTAGAAAACATTTTTTTCTTCGGAGTTCTTGGTGAAATTCTTCAAAATTCATTTTTGGCTGTTATCATGTTGTTTACTCATAATGCACTTGTAGTATCTTTAATTGTGTTGGGGATGTCATTCTATGTCAGACTTGTTTTCTTAGATTTTTTTAAGAGAGAAAAATATGCAGATATCATTGTAATGCATCCAAAAATGTTTGCAATTATTTTCGCTTGTATAATAGTTTTTATAAGCATTCTTCGTGGGGCAACCTTGATTATTGGTCAAGTGAATCTTGAATTTTTGCCTTTGATGTTGTCAATTAGTTTGCCAATAGGA
>Ga0255055_10001325_pt1 | contig 18333 bp, 12 predicted proteins | sample JV7_2_27_MG_FD_188633 | JGI IMG/M metagenome (GOLD analysis project Ga0255055, IMG submission 188633) | Seawater microbial communities from Jervis Inlet, British Columbia, Canada - JV7_2_27 | ecosystem: Environmental > Aquatic > Marine > Inlet | place: Canada: British Columbia | collected... | reverse complement strand
CGTAAAGGATGATGCTCAGGTATCCCGCCGCGACACCAGCGCCAATGCGTGCCTTGATACTGCTTTCAAAACCTTTAAATAGCAGGCTAGCTACTAAGCTGAAGGCCAGTCCTTCCAGAAGGATTGCCGAGGCAGGGTTGACCACGAAGGGAGTGAAGATGGGCTGGCCATAAATCACGGCGCTCAGCAGCTTGAACATGGCGGCGATCGCTGCAATAAAGAATACGAGCTTGGGCCGCCGATACATGACCACAAACACCGCCATGATTGACATGCCGATGCCCCCTGTAATTGCCCCTTTGTAGGTGAAGTGGATAAGGTGTAAGGCTCCACCCAGAGTAGCTTCCACAAGCCCCCAGACGGAACCAAACACCAGAATCCCAATGACTACATACAAAATACTTCCTGACTTCGACACTGTTTTGAGTTTGTTAAATGCCTGCATATCCTGCCTCCTAATTCGTAAGCTTGTGCATTAAGTATATCAAAAAGAGATTTTTAGTCAATATGGTGTTGACTCTTTTGAGTCTATCATACTAAAATAATTGGCTAAGTCAGACGAAAAAAGAGGAGGAAAAGTATGGCTTATTCTGCAAAAGACGAACAAGTTTTTACCAATTGCACTACCGGCGGGCCTCTTTTTGTGCACGTCAGAAATGGGAAAATAACACGGGTTGAACCCTTGGAGCTCAGTCCTGATGATGCCGAATCCTGGGTTATAGAAGCACGGGGAAGGAAGTTTTCCCCTGTTAGAATGTCGAATGTTGCGCAATATGCCTTGGCTGAGAGGTCAAGGATATATTCACCCGATAGGCTTCTGTATCCCCTTAAAAGAGTTGATTTCAATCCACAAGGAGACAGGAAAGCTGAAAACAGGGGTACGTCAGGCTATAAGCGAATCAGCTGGGACGAAGCCTTAGATATTCTGGCCAGAGAAATAGAGCGTGTTCACAAGACTTATGGGCCTGGAGCAGTTCTTACCACGTCTTCTTCACATCACAATTGGGGCAATGTAGGTTACAGACACAGCAGCCTCTTAAGGTTCATGGGAATGCTGAATGCCACCTATGTCGACCACAATCCGGATAGCTGGGAGGGCTGGCATTGGGGCGCGATGCATATGTGGGGGTTTGCCTGGAGACTGGGTGTTTCAGAGCAATACGATCTCTTGGAGGATGCCTTGAAACACACCGAGATGGTGATCTACTGGTCTGCTGACCCTGAGAGCACCTCCGGAATCTATGCAGGGCAGGAGTCAAATCAGTGGCGCTCCTGGCTGAAGGAGCTGGGGGTGAAAATGGTTGTTATAGATCAGCATTATAATTCCACCGCTGTGAATTTTGCTGACAAGTGGTTTGCTCCCAGGCCGGGAACTGACACAGCGATGGCAGCAGCTATTGCCTATGTCTGGCTAACGGAAGGCACATACGATAAGGAATATATTAAGGAACATGCGCACGGATTTGAGAAGTGGAAAGGCTATATACTTGGTGAAGAAGACGGTTCTGCCAAGACGAGTGAATGGGCCGAAAAAGAAACGGGAGTACCGGCACGAGAGATTAGGGCCCTGGCAAGGGAGTGGGCCAGGCGTAAGACTATGCTGGCTTCCGGGAGCGCACTTGGAGGAGGAGCCTGCAGGACGGCCTACGGGACAGAATGGGCAAGGTATATGGTTATGCTGGCAGCCATGCAGGGGATGGGCAAGCCGGGTAGCAACATATGGACAACAAACTACGGTGCCCCCCAGAATTTTGACTTCTTCTTCCCGGGATATGCTGAAGGCGGCATATCCGGCGATCCACTGAACACTGCTGCCGGCTTCCAAATGATCGCACGAGGAATAACAAAACATCCGGTAAGGTCTGAGGTGAATGATCCCGGGGGACAGCATATACCCAGGATTCTACTTCCTGAATGCATTTTGAATCCGCCTCAGGAGTGGCGAGGGAAGGGCTTTTGTGGCGCTTCTACTGAAACTCAGTTCAAGAAATATAAGTATCCTGAAGATGGATACTCTGAGGTTAAGATGTTCTGGCGCTACGGTGGGGCCTATATCGGCTGCATGAACAACACAAACAGGTGGGTCAGGATGTACCGGAGTCCCAAGCTTGAGTTTGTGGTTAACCAGTCAATCTGGATGGAAGGTGAAGCGCAGCTTGCCGACTTGATACTTCCAGCCTGCACCAACTTTGAGAGATGGGACATCGGTGAGTGGGCTAACTGCTCGGGCTACATTCCTAATAGCCACTATGGAGTCAACCATAGGACAATAGTGCTACAGAAGAAATGTATCGAACCACTGGGAGAATCCAAAGCAGATTACGACATATTCGCTGCGGTGGCTGAGAGGCTTGGCTTCTACGAGAAGTACACCGAAGGAGGCTTAACAGAGCTGGACTGGGTAAAAAAGCTGTTCCAGGTAACTGACCTGCCGAAGTACATTTCGTGGGAAGAGTTTGAGAAGAAAGGCTACTTCGTTGTCCCACTGCCAAAACCTTATAAGTCCACACCAAGTTTGAGGTGGTTTGCCGAGGGACGGAAGAAAGATACGCCAGACTGGGGGCCTGTGGGTGGAGGGGTATCAAGCATACCGGATGCCGAAGGTAATCTGGCTACCCAGACGGGCAAAATAGAGTTTGAAGCAGAAAGCCTCAAACGGTTCGACCCCGATGACTGGGAAAGGCCACCTGTGGCCAAGTATATCCCTTCCTGGGAAGGTCATCACACAACAGAGCTTTACTCCAAATACCCCCTTCAGCTCATTACTCCTCACCCGAGGTATAGTTTTCACACCCATTACGATGGTAAAGAAAGCTGGATAAATGAAATACCGGAACACAGGGTTAAAAAGGAAGATGGATGGTATTACTGGGTGATTCGGATAAATTCCAGAGACGCCGAGAAAAGGGGCATAAGAGATGGTGATCTGGTCAACGTCTACAACGACAGAGGAGTTGTTATATGTGCACTGCAGGTTACAGAGCGTGTACCGTACGGCATGGTCCATTCGTATGAGTCCTGCGCTGTTTATGACCCAATCGGAGAGCCTGGCGAATCGCCAGATAGAGGTGGATGTATCAACCTGCTGACGCCTCATCGTTTTATATCTAAGAATGCCTGCGGCATGGCTCCGAATTCCTGTCTGGTTGAAATTGAAAAGAGGAGGGAATAACCATGGCTAAATGGGGTATGGTAGTAGATATAGCAAAGTGCAACGCTTGCTACAGCTGTTTCATAGCCTGCAAAGATGAGTACTGGGATAACGATTATCCTCCCTATTCCGCAGCTCAACCCAGGCACGGACAATTCTGGATCAGGATTGAGAAGAAGGAAGGCGGGACCTATCCACATATAAGAGTGTCTTACATGCCTATACCTTGCATGCAGTGTGACGCTGCGCCTTGCATAAAAGCTGCCAAGAACGGTGCGGTATATAAAAGACCTGATGGAATAGTGGTAATAAACCCCGAGAAAGCTGTAGGCCAACGGCAAATAGTGGATGCCTGTCCGTACGGTGCAATATTCTGGAACGAGGAGAAACAGTTGCCTCAGAAATGCAACTTCTGCGTCCAGCGGCTCGAGGACGGGGCAATTCCCCGGTGTGTACAGGCATGCCCCAGCAAAGCTATGATATTCGGCGATCTGGATGATCCGGCAAGCGAGGTATCTAAGCTGGTAGGTTCAGGCAAGGCTGAGGTCTTCCGCCCAGAAGATAATACAAAACCGAGAGTGTACTATATGGGTCTTGAAAGGGTAACTAAAAGCTTTTTAGCCGCCAGTGTGGTATTCGGAGATGTAGATGAGTGTGCCGAAAAGGTTAAGGCAACATTGGTGAACAAGCAGTCAGGGGAAGAAAAAACCGCATTCACCGACGCCTATGGTGTCTTTGAATTCACCGGCCTGAGTGCTGGAAGATATTCGCTGAAGCTTGAGTATGCGGGATATGCAGAAAAGACGATGGATGTTGACCTGAAAACTGACAAGTATCTGGGAGTTGTAAACTTAACCAAGCGGGCATGAGACTGCCGTTTGTTTTCGCTACGGGAGTAACAACCCGGAGGCAAGACTGCAGATGGTATTCATGCCCTGCTCCATAGAGCAATTAGTAACTATACTTTTCTACGGGTCTTGTAGAACACAGGCAGCATGCCTGTGGGTCAAGATTTCCGGGCCTTGACTTTTCTATAGAGCTTTATGTCCCCTACGTTCACGTCCTTTGCTGTACTTATATCTTGTATCTCCTGGGGATAGTATTCATCCTTCTCTATCCTCAGTGAATAAGTATGGTCAACCTTTATATTCTCAAACCAGAAGTCGCCGTAGATATCTGTTTTGGCTGTAAATTTCTCACCGCTATCCAGATTTGCTACTGTTACTGTTGCTCCTTCGATGCACTCATCTTCATCAGGATCATATACAGCCCCGGCAATAAACTTCTTGGGCAATCCTATATAGTAAACTCTGGGTTTTACGTTCAGGTCGGCCTTAAGTGGTTGTGCTTTGCTTATCCATGCCTTTATATTTGGGTTTGTCTCTTCACCAAACGTAAATGCGCCGGTTGGACAGGCATCAACACACCGGGGTTCTTTCCATCCCTTGTCCAGCAGGTGAGCACAGAATGTGCACTTCTGAGCGATGTTGAGTGAGTCATTGAAATAGATGATGTTCTCGTACGGGCAGGCCTCGATGCACATCTTATTGCCGCGACACTTAGTGGGATCAATGATTACAGCCCCATCCTCTCGCTTGTAGATGGCTCCGGCGTTGCATGCCGGTATACAGGGGGCATCGTCGCAATGCTGGCAGATGCTATGCTCGTAGGTGACCTTGACTTTGGGAACCTGGCCACGGACATTGTCGTAGACCTTATTCCAGAACTGTCCGGTATCGGGCTGCGGTTTCGCAATAGGTGACCAGTCATTGGCTACATGCTCATCTTTGCACGCTACCTGGCAGTTATAGCAGCCATTGCAGATGTCATAGTTGATAATCAGTACATTACCCATCATTTGCCTCCCACAAAAGATTCTAGACTTGGACCAGCGGTTGAGTGGAAAGGTCTATTGAATGCATCAGGGTACTGACTCCGCAGTTTCTCTAAGTCAGCCCGCTCCACCTCGATCAGAAATCCACTCACCGCCATCCCTGTAGCATTTCTAGAAGTTGTTTTACTAGGACATATGGGATTAGTCGCTCCTCCTCGATCTAGCTCTCCAGCGACTATCGGATCATACTTTGCCCCGTGGTCCACACTCACTGCCCCAGGCATCACTCTCTCAGTTACGTAGGCACCGGCAAGGAAAGCCCCCCTATCATTGTACACATTAACCACGTCCCCATTTTCGATACCTCTCGCAGCAGCATCGACTGGATTTATCCAGGCAGGCTGGTATTGGTATCCATCTGGTCCTCGAACCTTGCAGGTTACTATCTCCCTTAGCCAGGTTATATCTTCATGTTGCGAATGACACCCCCACCGAGGGTGGTTAGAAAGAAGTAATAGCGGATACTTGTTTGCCCGTGGGTGGAGCAGACTTTCCTGGTGTGATTCGCCGTATGGAATCCAGTGCGGCACCGGAGGTCTCTCGTCATCATCAGGGAAATGCTCAGCCAAACCGGTTGCATAGAATTCAATCTTGCCGGTCGGTGTAGTTAAAGGATTCTTCTCGGGATCTTCGTAGAATTTTATCAAGCCACGGGGATATTTCTCCCATTCCGGGTTCGTCGGGATTACATAGTAACCCTTCTCGTTAAGTTCTTCCCAGCTAATCAAGTGTTGAACCCCGGATGTCTCGTAACCAATTTTTATCCACTCCTCGACGGTCTTACCTTCTATATACTCCTCATACAACCCGAGCCTCTTGGCTATCTCACAGACTACCTCATAGTCACTCATAGATTGCCCTAAGGGCTCTATACATTTTCCCTCTGGGTAGACGAGATTATATTGTCCACTGAAAGTATCGCAAGCTATATCCGCTGTCTCGAACTTAGTATTGGACGGCAAGATTATATCGGCAAACAGACAATCATTCTCCAACCACGGATGCTGGGCTAAAATGAATTCTATCTTCGGGCTTCTAAACGCCTCCACAAGCTTGTTTCCGTTATTCCAGCATGTCATCCAACTGGGCGAATCCGTCCATATCATATGTATTTCGGAACAACCCTCTGCAGGATATGTGTATTTCTTGAATTGGTCTTCAATCGGTGCGTGAAGCAAGGTATGACTATACCAACTGATGGGCGGATTGAGAATAGCTTCATGAATGAGGGTTTTGGGAATAATCTGTTTTGGGAAGCTAGCACAGTGAGGCTCACAGTGCCATCCTCGTTGTGCTACAGAATGCACGTTTGGATGCACTATGGATACAGGCATAGTCTCCCTATCCGGATCATCAAAATTACCCCACTCAATCATCATAACCTGGTTAGCTCCTGGTTTGCCTACCCCCTGCATTGCCAACAGCAGAACCTGCAACCGGGCTGGCTCGGTTGAATAGGGCCCCCTGATTCCAGGACCTCCATTGCCTTGCATTGTGGATGTTCTACTGGACGCCCAATCCCTGGCTAGTGCTTTGATTATCCTTGATGGGACATGTGTTAACTCGGCAGCCCATTTCGGCGTCTTGGGAATGCCGTCTTCTTTCCCCATAACGTATTCCTCGAACTTCTCAAAGCCATATGTATGGGTAGCCACATACTCCTTGTCATACGTTCCTTCAGTAATCCAAACGTAAGCTATAGCCAGGTACAATGCCGCATCCGTATTGGGCAGTATCGGGATCCATTTATCAGCATGAACCGCAGCTGCGTAGTTCAAATCAGGGCAGATATATATCTGCCTTATTCCGAGATCAGTAAACCAGAAACTCAGCCGGCTCGCCTGCTGTCCTCCCCATGCCCAGGGAGTAGTTTCCTGGTCGCATCCCCAAAACAGGAGAAGCTCGGTGTTCTGGGCAACATCAAGCATAAGATTATTCTGGGGCTGCTGCTGACCTACCGGTTGCATTCCCCACACATGCTTGGCACCCCACCACCACCCTTCCCAGCTATCCGGATTTCTAGTCTGCTGTGTGTAACCCCCTAAAAGCATTAAGAGATTTCTACTACATCCATGGGCACCGTGCACCACCTTCTGCTCCGCATGTCCATCCGATTGGGCAAGTATCGTGTATGGCCCGTACTTCTTTATTACCCTTTTAATCTCGTTAGCTACTATGTCCAGAGCCTCATCCCAGGAGATTCTAACGTAATGGCTCTTCCCTCTATTTCCCACGTTTCGGTTGCCATTGGGATCGAAGTCAACCCTCTTTAACGGATACAGGATCCTGCTAGGAGAATAAACACGCTTCTTATAAGCTAGACTATATGGCGGTATAAGGGACTTCATAGTTGGTTCGAAAGTCTGTCCGTGCGCCTCAAACTTCCAGGGATTGAATTCCTCGGGCTTATACTTTGCATCATAATGTAACGGTCGAATCCTGATTATTTTGCCATCATTAACATCAACAAACGTGGTGTTTGCGTCTGTGCCGCAACCACAAAAGCTGATTCCTTTTGTGATTACTTTCTCTCCTTCGGCTTTCTTTATAGGTTCCCCTTTTTCCATCATATAATCACTCCTCTTTTTCTTATTTCTATGATGAATTTCCCATTTCAATCTGCGATGAAATACCCAACCCTCATAGCTCTTATAAGCAACCAGTATCTATAACTTTCCTACAGGCCCAACGGAATACGGTCAGCACACTTTCGGGTTAGGATTTTCGGGCCTTCACTTTTCTGTGAAGCTTTATGTCCCCTACGTTGATGTCCTTTGCAGTACTTATATCGTGTATCTCCTGGGGATAGTATTCATCGTTCTCTATCCTCAGTGAGTAGGTATGGTCAACTTTCATATTCTCAAACCAGAAATCGCCGTAGCTGTCAGTCTTGACTGTGAATTTCTCACCAGTGTTGGAATCCACGAGGCTGGCAGTTGCGTCCTGGAGACACTTGTCTTCTTCCGGGGAATAGACGGCTCCAGCTACGAAGCTCCTGGGCAGACCTACGTAATATACGCGCGGCTTGGCTTCGAACTCGGAATGTAATATCTCAGATTCATTTATCTCGTCCTTCAGTTCCTTTTCCTCACCGAACTTAAGCGCTCCGGTGGGACATGCATCCACGCATCTGGGTTCTTTCCATCCCGCATCCAGGAGGTGAGCACACATGGTGCATTTCTGAGCTATATTGAGGTCCCAGTTGAAATAAATCACTCCATAGGGGCATGCACCGATGCAATTCCTGTGGCCGCTGCATTTTTCGGGGTCGATTATAACTATGCCATCGTCTCTCTTGTATATCGCCTGTGCTGTGCAGGCGGGGATGCAAGGCGCTTCATCACAGTGCTGACATATGTCGTGAAGATATGTGACCCTGACCTTGGGAACAGTCCCCCTGACCATGTCAGTGATTTTCATCCAGAAGTGCCCGGTTGCGGGCTGAGGCTTGGCATAGGGAGTCCAGTCGTTACCGACATGCTCGTCCTTACAGGCAATCACGCAGTTATAACAACCATTGCAAATGTCGTAGTTAATAATCAGGGCCTTACCCATTATCTACCTCCTTCAATCCAGCCTTCTAAGCCGGGACCTGCATGCGGGTGAAAGGGACGCTCAAAGGCTTCCGGATACTTGCGCCTGAGGGCTTGCATGTTGGTTTTCTCGACCTGTGCCAGGAAGCCGCTGACTGCATGGCCAACTGCATTCTTCGAAGTGGTGTTGCGGGGCACGATAGTGTTGATGGCGCCACCACGATCGATCTCCCCTGGGGCAATTGGGTCCCACTTGGCACCGTGGTCGATATACACCACGCCAGGCATGATGCGCTCGGTGATATATGCGCCCGCCAACAATGTCCCCCGGTCGTTGTAGATTGAGATGACGTCCCCACTCTTGATGCCCCGCCTCTCTGCCTCCGAGGGGTGCAGCCAGCCCGGCTGATACTGGTAGCCGTCAGGACCCTTTACCTTGCAGGTCTCGATTTCACGTAGCCAAATCATATCCTGGTGTTCTGAGTGCACGCCCCAGCGCGGGTGGTTGGAACACACGAGCAGTGGGTACTTCTTGGAGCGTTCGGTGCCGATAGTCTCCTCGTGGCTGATGCCTTTCGCAATCCACTTCGGCACCGCTGGCCGCTCCAGATCGTCGGGGAAGTGCTTGCGAAGGCCGGTGGACTCGAATTCGAGCTTACCGGTCGGTGTCGAAAGCGGATGTTTCTCCGGGTCCTTATAGAATTCGTAGAAGCCGGCGGGCACATTCTCCCAGTTATCGGCTGTAGGTACCACATAGTATCCCTTCTTATTAAGCTCCTCCCAGCTAATGAGGTCGGCGCAGCGGGAAATTTCCCAGCCGTATTTGATCCATTCGGGGATAGACTTGCCCTCGGTGTACTCTTCCAGCAACCCCAGGCGCTCAGCAAGTTTACATACGATCTCGTAGTCACTGTATGACTCGCCGAGAGGCTCTACGCACTTATGTTCCGGAAACAGCAGGTTGTACTGCCCGCTGAAGATGTCAACTGCGATGTCGTCCTCTTCGAGCTTGGTATTCACCGGGAGGATGATATCGGCCAGCAAACACTCGTTCTCCAGCCATATATGCTGGGCGAACATGAACTCGATATCGGGATGACGCATGGCCCGGATGTAGTCGTTGCCGCAGTTCCAGCTTGTGATCCACGATGGTGAGTCGGTCCAGACCATGTGGAGCTTAGAGCAACCGTCCGCCGGGTACTTGTAGTGCACGAACTGGTTTTCGCGGGGGGCTGTCTCGGATTCGACGCCATACCAATCGCATTGACCTTCGAGAATAGCCTTTGGTATATAGGTCTTAGGAATAAAAGAGGGGTGATTGGTCTCATCCGGATGGCCGCCCCTGTAGGCCTTGCGCAGGTTGGGTACACGTAGGGACTTGGGTTGTGCATACTGGTCCGGCTTGTCAAAAAGTCCCCACTCTATCATCTTGGCCTGGTTAACACCAGGCTTGCCAAGTCCCTGCATGGCCAGACAAATATTCTGCAGGCGGGCCGCCTCCGTAGCATAAGGACCGCGAATGCCAGGGCCGCCATTGCCGATGACCACGGTGGTGCGTTTGCTCGCCCATTCCTCGGCCAAAGCCTTGATTATGCGAGACGGCACGCCGGTGATGGGCGCCGCCCACTCAGGCGTTTTGGGCACTCCGTCTTCTTCTCCCATGACATAGGCCTCGTACTTCTCGACGCCAACGGCGTGAGTTTTGAGATACTCTTTATCGTAAGTTCCGTTCTTGAACCAATGATAAGTAATTGCCAGATACATCGCCGCGTCGGTGTTTGGCAGGATCGGTATCCATCGGTTGGCGTGCACGGCGGCAGCATAATTAAGATCGGGGCACACATAAATCTGCTTGATGCCGAGTTCCGTCCACCAGTAGCTCAATCGACTCGGCAATTGGCCCTGCCAGCCCCAGGGCGTGGTTTCCTGGTCACAGCCCCAGAAAAGGAGCAGTTCCACGTTCTTGGAGATATCGTAGAGCAGGTTGCTTTGCTTTCCCTGGCCAACCGGCTCGCAGCCCCAGAAGTGCTTACTCCCCCACCACCAGCCTTCCCAGCTGTCTGGCTGGCGGTTCTGTTGTGTGAAACCACCCCACAGGCGGAGCAGCCTGCGGCCGGCGCCATGGCAGGCCTGCACAACCTTATTCTCTCCATGCTGGTCGCTCTCATAAAGAAGAGCAGTGGGCCCGTACTTCTTCTTGATGCGATTCATCTCACTGGCAATGGTGTCAAGAGCCTGGTCCCAGGAAATGCGCTTATACTTGCTTATGCCGCGGTTTTGCGGGTTGCGGTTGCCATTGGGATCGAAGTCGACACGCATCATAGGGTAGAGGATACGTGCCGGCGAATATACACGGTTCTTGTAGGCAATCGAGTACGGCGGCAGCAGGGTTTTCATACTGGGCTCAAAAACCTTGCCCCTCGACTCCATCTTCCAGGGGTTCATATCTTTGGGATCATACTTCCAATCGTAGTGCATCGGGCGGATACGTATGATTTTGCCATCCTTGACGTCCACCATCGAGGCGTTGGAACCATTCTCAGGAACGCCGCAAAAGCTGATGTCCCTGATAAGCGTTTGTCCTGCCACATCTACCCTACTCCCTTTTTCCTTGGGTCGATTTTTGGATTGCTCCTTTTCTACCATCTTTGCCTCCGTCACTCGTCTTAGAATTCTGGCCAACACAGTCCGGAAGGCTGGCACCTCCAGACGAACTGTATTAGGCGGCCGAACGGCTCTCTATAGCAGAGTGTACTTAATTCAGATAGAGCCTGTCAAGGTTCTGAACGGGTACAGAACCTTGACAGGCTTTCACAGACAAGGTACCATGCAATCTGAGGGTTATCGTGTATCGAGGGGAGTCCAAGAGAAATATCAGTTTTCTACATTCTGCCGAAATCTTAACAGTATTTTAACATTCATCGTGTATCATTATTATGAGGTGGCAAATGGGTAGGGCCTGTCATAAGACGAATTGCTGTTCACGATCGTTACAGGGTCGAGGTTTTCAGCCTGCTCTCTGGTTTCCCTTTGCTCGAGACTTGCTGCGGAGGGATACAGAGGTAGTTAGGCAACTAAAAGAATCTGGAGTGCAGGGCTTGCGACATGCACAAGCTAAGATGTAACAGCCTTGATTCCAAAAGGAGGTGAATAGCGGCGTAAAGAACTATCGAAGTCTAACAAAACAGAGAAAGAATAATACAGAAAGGAGAAAACAGTTTTGAAAAAGATACTTTTTATCGCATTAGCGGCAGTGCTGGCCCTTAGCGTGGGCCTCATTGGCTGCGAAGGTGAAGGGGAGGTAGCCCCGACATCAGTTAAGTTGGGAGCCACTCTTCCCCAAACCGGTATCTTCGCCGGTTTTGGTGAGCAAGGATATGGCATGCAAAAGGCTGTCGATGATTGGAATGCTGAATTTGGCGGAATGTATCTGTCAGAGTGGGATGTAACGGTGCCCGTCACGTTGACAATCAAGGATAACCAGAGCGACCCCGTACAGGTGGGACCTCAGAGTATAGACCTGGTTGTAACGGATGGGGTACACGCCCTTCTGTCACCTAATGCACCCGCCGACCTGCACGACCCTACGACTGTGGTAGCTAGTGACTATGAAGTACCATCTATTGTCGGTGGCGGTCCCTTTGAGCCCTGGTTTTTCGGTACGCAGGGGGGAGTAGCCCCGGATTACACCTGGTTCACCGGCTTTGCCATAGGTGAGCCGCAACCGGCTCCGCGCAATGTTCCCGGATATACCATGGTCGATACATGGTTTATGTTTATGGATGAAGTCGAGGCCCAGACCGAGACTAATAAGATAGTGGGCGTTTTCGCCTCATCTGACTCAGACGGTACAGGCTGGTATAACACATTCCCCGGGATATTGACGGATGGAGGCTATACTGTTGCAAATGTCACCGGACTGTTTGCCATGGATCCTATGCCGGACTTTACAGATATGGTACACCAGTTTCAGGCTGCTAACGTGACAATACTCTGGGGCAATTGTCCCGGCGCTCATTTCGGCGTATTTTGGAGCACGTGTTATGCGGAGGGCTTCCGACCGAAGATATGCCTGGCCGCAAGGGCAGCTCTATTCCCTGTCGATGTAAATAGCTGGGGAGATGACCCGCCTTTAGGCTGGGGTATCGGGACAGAGGTATGGTGGTCGCCTCATTATGAGACGTCAGATGGCTTCGTCGGCATTGGTAACAGAACGGCGGCCTCGCTGGCTGCGGACTGGACTGCAGATACGGGCGACCAATTGAACCGCAGTATCGGAACCGGCTATGCGCAAGCTCAGGTCATGCTCAATGCCATACACGACGCAGGCGATGTTGACGGGGCTGCGATCAACGCCGCCCTGGCAGCAACTGACCTGGACACCATCAACGGCTGGGTTGAATTTGGCTCGACGACACACTTCAGCGCGGTTCCACTATCCTTTGGCCAGTGGATTTATGACGATGAGGCCCCCGTGGATGAGTGGTTTGAACTTTACATAGTCGCCTCGGCCCTGGACATCATAGAGGAGGAAGAAGAACCGATATTCCCGATTGATGAAACGTTGTATGCTTGATGTACTTCGAGTATGAGTAGCCTGCGGGCTAAGGTCTAGGTGCCGGGAGACCGGTACGGTGCTTGCACCGTACCGGTCTCCCCTGTATAATGGCCTGTCAACTTTTGGAAAATAGATGGATATTTCTCTGATTGGATTAGCCGCTCCTATTATAAGGGGTATCTTCCTCGGGGGGCTATACGTTGTGATTGCCCTGGGTCTTTCGCTGGTTTTCGGGGTGATGAAGCTGATAAACGTAGCTCACGGAGACCTGGTCATACTTGGCAGTTACCTGGCCTGGGCGATCATGGGCTGGTTGGGCATCGACCCTTTTCTCAGCTTAGTTGTGGGAGTACCCCTGTTTTTTGTCCTCGGTTTCTTTGTGCAAAAATTCATCATCAACCGGACTTTCAGGATATCCTTGGACGCTGCACTAATCGCCTGTTTCGGGATTTCCATAATAGTTCAAAGCCTTCTCCAGATTATCTGGACTCCGTTCAACAGGAGCTTGCTAACGGATTACCGACTGAATACTTTTGCCGTGGGACCGGTTACTATACAGCTTAGATATCTGCTCAACTTCGTTGGCGGTTTAGCGGTGATGATTGCCGTTCGTGAATTTCTGAGGAGAACTTATATGGGCAGGGCAATCAGTGCCGCCTCACAGAACGAGCCGGTAGCTGAGCGTATGGGGATAAATCCAAAGCGCGTTTATTCCTTCGCCTTTGCCATCGCTATGGCCTGTGCGGCTGTTGCCGGTGTGCTCCAGGGATTGACTTTTTCCTTCAGCCCGGCATCAGGACCCCCTTTCCTGATCATCTCCTTTGGCGTGATTATACTGGGGGGTTTGGGCAGCATAGCGGGGACATTTATCGGAGGCATGATCTTTGGGTTAACCCAGACCCTCGGGGCCTATCTCTCGGGAGGGTCTATGATGATTCAAATGCTTGCCCCCTATTTGCTGGTGTTTGTGGTATTATCCGTGAGACCGCAGGGCATATTCGGTCGTTAGAGATAACATGAAGATTCCCCGATTGACAATATTGGCACCAATAGCAGCCCTGGTAGTGCTGGCATTATTCCCGTTGATAGGAGTCCCTCTGAGCTGGCTTAATTACCTCTTTTCCTTCTTCATATACCTCGCTCTGGCAAATATGTGGAACCTGCTTGCCGGCTATACCGGACTGATATGCCTCTGCCCGCATGCCTTTATTGGACTGGCAGGCTATACCATGGCCATAGGCACGCAGGTCGGTATGCCTTTTCAGGTGGGGCTGATTGCTGGAGCTGCGGTAGCGGCTATTTTTGCTCTAGTCATATCTTATCCTGTGTTCAGGATGAAGGGCATCTATTTCGCCATCGGGACATTAGTTCTACCGGAAGTGCTCAAGCAATGGTTTAATTACTGGAGCCCTGTCGGGACTGTCTACCAGGGAGGGGGTGCCGGTTACTCGGTAATAGGTTTAGCCGGGTTTTCCCTGGAGAACAAGTATTTGCTGGCCCTCGCCATCGCGGCGGCGGCAATTTTCGCAGTATACATGATTTTGAGGTCAAAGCTGGGCCTGGGGCTGACGGCAATTCGTGACAATGAGAACACCGCCGCAAGTTCGGGGGTAAATATTTTCCGATTGAAGCTGTCTGTCTTTCTTATTGCCGCCTTCATAATGGGCATAGCCGGCGCTGCCTATTTCATCCACAATCCCAAAATACAACCGGCGGGCGGCTTTAGTATATCGTGGCTACTTCTGCCGTTGATGGCTACAGTCATCGGGGGCGAAGGCACTGAAGAGGGGCCGATTATAGGAGCAGCCATAGTTACTTTCTTGAGGTTCCTATTGGCTGACTATGGTGCCTGGAGCCTGTTTATCCAGGGAATCATACTGGTTGGCGTAGTGGTAGCGATGCCGCAGGGTATTGCGGGATTGCTGCGCCAGGTCGGAGCTTATCGCTTCCCACAGAAACTCTTTCAGGCAGCCGAAGGTAAAATACGCAAAACCTGAAGTAGAGCTGCGAGCTAATTGGTAGTGCAGGTTCTATGTGATACAATTCAGCGGAGTAGAAAGGTAGCGATGTCGGAAACAGCGGTTCTTTCCATCGATGGAGTACGCAAGAGTTTCGGGGGAATCCATGCGATTCAAAACATAACTTTTGAGGTTCGGGCAGGTGAAGTCCTGGGTTTGATGGGCCCCAATGGTGCCGGCAAGACGACTCTGTTGAATCTCATAGCGGGTGTATATCGCCCTGACTCTGGCAGGATACTGTTTCAGGGTAAGGACATCACACGTTGCGCACCACACAAAACCTGTCATCTTGGAATTGCCAGGACTTACCAGATTCCTCAGCCGTTTACCGATCTATTGGTGCGGGACAATCTTATGGTAGCGGCAAAATACGGGAACAAAAGAGGTGATACACTTGAACTTGATGAAATACTTGACCTTGTAGATTTGTTGAAACAGAAGGATACAATGGCTGGCGATTTACTAACGGTCAGTCTTAAGAGACTCGAGCTGGCCAGGGCCCTGGCCAGCAATCCGATATTAATACTGCTGGATGAAGTCGCTGCCGGCTCAACTGAGGCGGAACTCCCGCGGATACTGGACATAACAAGACAAGTGCGCGAAATGGGCAAGACGATTATATTGGTGGAGCATGTCATGAAAGTGATGGTGGAGGCAGTTGACAGGATAATCGTAATCGACAAAGGGGAGAAAATCGCCGAAGGGACGCCGGGCGAGGTGATGAAAGATGAGAAGGTACTGGCAGCCTATTTCGGTTAGCGTTAACGATAAGCTTATTGTGGACTGACATGGAAAAGCATGCTCAAGAAATATCTCAAGAACCACTGCTGAAAATCAGCAATATAGATGTATTCCACGGCACTTTCCAGTCCCTGTGGGACGTGTCGTTAGAAGTTAAAACCGGCGAAATAGTCGGCCTTATCGGTGCCAATACCTCGGGTAAATCCACCCTGCTGGACGCAATATCAGGTTTGCTACATCCTGCTAAGGGCAAGATTGAATTTGACGGGCAGGACATCTCCACTATGGAACCCTTCCGTATAGTTGAGCTTGGCATCACCCAGGTTCCTGAAGGAAGAGGAATTTTCCCCGACATGAGCGTGCTGGACAATCTCATACTGGGTTCATACAGTAAGAGGGCGCGGTCGAGAAAAAAAGAGAACCTGGAAAACGTTTACGAACACTTCCCGATACTGGAAACGAGGAAGAAACAAACGGCTAAAACTCTCAGTGGGGGAGAACAGCAGATGTTAGTCCTGGGGCGGGGTCTGATGGCGGACCCCAAGCTTATGCTGCTGGACGAGATGTCTCTCGGCCTTGCCCCTATTATTATTACCAGTCTATACGAAGCGTTACAGGAAATCAGAGAGAGGGGCATTACCATTCTCTTTGTGGAACAGAATGTGAGGCGAAGCCTGCAGGAAGCTGACCGGGCTTATATTCTGGAAGTGGGGCGTATTACCCTGAGCGGCACTGCAGAGGAACTCCAGGAGGAGGAGGGGGTCAAAAAGGCATACTTCGGAGTATGAAGTCGATCAGTATGAGCGACAAATGACTGCGGTAGTCTTAGCCGGCTGGTTTTCTGATCCTGGTAACTCCTCATGGTAAGTTATCATCACCGAACATACCATGAGTGTTACACATTTATCTCAGCTTCCGCGCGCCGCACACATCAAAGGTAATTATGGCCCATTTTTCCTGAAATCAAAAAAAGAAACAGTCTTGCCAGGTGGGATAGTGACAAATTCAGCGTTCCATGGTCCATATAACATCTTCTTGATAATTACGTCTGAACCCTGTATTTCTTCATAGCGCAGGTTAAATCGCCCGGCCATACTTCGAGCATGCTCCCGATAGTACTCCAGTTTATTATTGCCTGTGTTAATAAATGCCAGTCTCGTATAATTCTTGAGAATCTTATTGATAATACGCTGCGCTATCTGTTCACCATAGCGTTTAACCAGAATATCATATTCGCTGAAAGGGGTGTCACCGGACTCAATCCATCCCTTGGTCAAGTAATAGGTACCAGGTACAATCTGATGTTGCTTCTGATATTCGGCTACCGAGCCGAGAAAGATAGCAATGCAGTCATCTACCCGAGGGATGATCAAAGTACGGCTACCTGACCTTAATCCTAGTACAGCCTGAGAGCAGAGGCCGTAACCTAATAGGATAGTCTCGATATCGGGAGCCGAGGAATTAATCGTATTCTGGAGTGCTATCTTCAATGACTTGGGGTCAGTATGGAGACCAAAGTCCAGAACTTCATAGCTCATGTGCGGTGGTATAAAGGGTAACATTTCTTCAATAACCGTAGCACAAGCGATCAACTTGCAGCGTTCAAGATTAACTTGGTCCATACTGGTCCTGCGGCACTCCATAGCTAGATGTTAGCTGATTACACATACATTTTCAATTCGTAAGGATAGAATTACTGCCGGAAAGCCTCAAGGCAGTATTTGCTTTCATATTTGAACAGATTAAAAGGAGTAAGGAACATAGCAACATAGCGGGATAATAAATGGTAATCCGTGAATCATGCCTATTTTAGTAAACGCAGGCATAATTTTACGCCTACATCTGCCTCATTCACCCAATAATCGGCACCCGTGTACTGGAATACCTCTTCACTAAGCTGGCTACCACCGATTACTATCGGGATTTGATACCCCTCTTTACGGAACAATTTAACCGTGTCCCGCATCGAATCATAAGCTTTGGTAATTAATCCGGATAACCCCAGAATGTCAGGCTGTAACTTTTTAGCCTGACGCAGAAATTCTTCCGGCGGTACATCTACACCCAGATCATAAACTGTTAGCTTATAGCAACTGAGCAACAGTTTAAACATGTTCTTGCCCAAATCATGTATATCGCTTTCCACAGTACCCAGCAATATCTTACCTGAACTAGTATCCGAAATGCGGTTTTCCATAGCCGGCTGGATTAATTCCATAACCTCGTAAAAGATTTCCCCTCCCATAATCAAGCCAGATAGATAGTATTTATGTTGGGCATAGCGTTCGCCTACCCGCTGCAGACCCTTCTGGCAATCTGCGATGAGAGTTAGCGGGTCGTCATTTTCAGCTAGGCGCTCTCGAATCAAGTTCAGAGCTAATCCTTCATTCAGATTGGCGATGGCTGATACCAGCTGGGATCGTGTTTTCATTCTTCCC
>Ga0255055_10001324_pt1 | contig 18338 bp, 17 predicted proteins | sample JV7_2_27_MG_FD_188633 | JGI IMG/M metagenome (GOLD analysis project Ga0255055, IMG submission 188633) | Seawater microbial communities from Jervis Inlet, British Columbia, Canada - JV7_2_27 | ecosystem: Environmental > Aquatic > Marine > Inlet | place: Canada: British Columbia | collected... | reverse complement strand
GCGGCCGGGTTTGAGAAGTTCCTCATGCGAGGAAATCAGGCTGTTGGTGAAGGGGCAATCCGGGCGGGCTGTCGGTATTTCTTCGGTTATCCGATCACCCCCCAAAACGAGCTTTTTGAGTACATGGCTAAAAGACTACCGGAGGTGGGAGGAACTTTCCTGCAAAGCGAGAGCGAACTTGCCGGTATTAATATGGTCTTTGGGGCGGCGGCTGGAGGGGGCCGATGTATGTCCTCATCCTCAGGACCCGGTTTTACGCTGATGGGTGAGGGCCTGACGGCTTTAGCGGCGGCACAGCTACCCGCTGTGATTGTTTGCGTTTCGCGGGCCGGACCTGGATTAGGCCGGATTGCCTCATCCCAAGCGGATTACAGACTCGCCACCCGGGGAGGTGGCCATGGAGATTACCAGTGTCTGGTATTTGGCCCTGGAAGCGCGCAAGAACTTTATGAGCTGACATTTAAGGCATTCGATTTGGCAGATGATTACCGAAACCCGGTCATCATATTATCGGATGCCATACTCGGCCAGATGATGGAACCGGTAACAATTGATAGCCTTCCAGAAAAAAAAGCCCCTGAAAAGGAATGGGCGGTAAAAGGAAAAGGAGACCATCCGCGCAAAGTTATTAAGGTGGCTCCGCATACAGATGATGAATTGATATCTTGGAATCGCCATCTCAAAGCCAAATATGAGGGTATGAAAGCAAAAGAACAGCGTTTTGAATCACTGTATACGGATGGTGCCTCTACAATCGTGGTCGCATTCGGCAGCACGTCACGCATTGCCCTGGACGCCCTGATGAGGGCTCGAGAAGAAGGTAAACCAGTGGGGTTATTCAGACCCATTTCTTTGTGGCCATTTCCGGAGATCGCTTTGAAAGCGCTCCTTGAACAAGGGGTTGAGAATCTAATTGTCGTAGAAGCCAACAATGGGCAAATGATAGAAGATGTTCGCCTATCTGCTGGCAGCGATGCAAAGGTGATTCATTATGGTGTGGGCGGTGGGCATATCTTTTCGCCAGATGAGGTTTATCGGGAGATCTTACGGTTTGTTTAATTTAGAGGATTAGATGATGAAAGATTTTAAGATTGTTTACCAAAAACCGGACGCCATGACGGATATCCCTTTTCCTTATTGCCCGGGTTGCTCACATGGTATCATTCACCGCTTGATTGCGGAGGTAATGGATGAACTTGATATTGCGTCTAAAACAATCGGCATCACGTCTGCCGGATGTTCAGTCCGAAACTGGCGCCAATTTGACATCGATATGGTCATGTCGCTGCATGGTCGGGGACCGGCCGTGGCCACAGGCCTGAAGCGCGCACGTCCTGAGGCTGTCGTTTTTACCTATCAGGGTGATGGCGATATGGCGGCAATTGGAACCGGTGAAGTTATCCATGCCGCATCACGCTGCGAAAGAATCACGGTAATTTATGTAAACAACGGTGTATTTGGGGCTACAGGAGGCCAGCAGGCTCCGACGACCTTAATCGGGCAAGCAACAACCAGTTATCCTCATGGCCGGGATCCCGATGTCAGCGGATATCCCCTTAAGATGGCCGAACTTCTCGCAATGGTCGCTCCCGATTCATATATATCCCGGACTTCAATCCACACGGTCAAACATATCATGCTGACCAAAAAGGCGATACGAGAGGCCTTCTTGGTTCAGATTCAGGATCAAGGATTTGGTTTGGTAGAAGTGCTTGCAGCGTGTCCAACCAATTGGAGGCTTGATTCTGCAAGTTGTATGGAAAAGATTGAATCGGAGATCATACCCCACTTTCCCCTTCAGACATTTTCCAGCCCGAAAAAGGAAGACTAAGCAATGTTAAAAGAAATTCTTATCGGAGGATTTGGTGGCCAAGGAATTATGCTAATGGGACAATTGATAGCGTATGGAGCAATACATGAAGGTTTGGAGGCCACATTTTTCCCCTCTTATGGCCCTGAAATGAGAGGGGGTACGGCGAATTGTACGGTTGTTATCTCTGACCAGCGGATTGGTTCACCTATTAGAAACAAATTTTCAGTTTTGATGGCAATGAATCAAGCCTCCCTTGATAAGTTCAAAGATCGTGTTAAGACGGGAGGGGTATTGGTTTATAATGAAACGCTGATAAATAATCCACCTGAAGTCAAAGACGTCGAAATCGTCAAGGTTCCAGCAAATCAAATTGCAGATGAATTAGATAATCCACAAGTGGCGAATATGGTGGCAGCGGGTGGGCTGATTGGTGTTCTTGGCGTTATTTCTTTTGATTCGCTCTCCAGAGGACTTGAGAAAGTTCTTCCGAAATATAGGCATCAATTGATTCCGCTTAATGAAAAGGCCATTAAAATAGGCATGCGAGCTGTTTTGGAGACAGCTAAGGTGGAGCAGAAAAAATGAGCGAATCCAAGGGTAAAATAATAATCGATGCAGAGCGGTGTAAGGGATGCGGTCTGTGCATAACCGCTTGCCCAAAGAAATGTATCAGATTGTCCGATCAGACAGATCTCAGGGGGATTCGTCTGGCCATTTTGACTGACAATCAAGATTGCAACGCGTGTACCTTATGTGCGATCATTTGTCCGGATGTTGCAATAGAGGTCTATAAAAAAATAGTGGGGCAAAATGGAAAAAAAGGTAAATCAAATAAAAGGTAAGCCCTGGCTGATGCGCACGTATTCCGGATATGCCAGCGCTAAGGAATCCAACAACCTCTACCGAGGGAATATGGCTAAAGGTCAAACGGGTTTAAGCATTGCTTTTGATTTACCAACCCAGACCGGCTATGACTCAGATCATATTTTAGCGCATGGCGAGGTCGGGAAACTCGGCGTGCCCATGAGGAACTATGAAGACATGGAAGTGCTGTTTGATCAAATCCCGATGGAGAAGATCAACACCTCAATGACCATAAATGCCCCCACTGCGTGGGTTCTTGCCCTTTATATCGCCACTGCAAAAAAACAAGGGGCTGATATTTCCGGATTAAGAGGGACCGTTCAAAATGATATACTTAAAGAATATTTGAGTCGCGGAACCTATATTTTCCCACCCAAGCCTTCGATGCGGCTCACCGCTGACGTGATAAGCTATACGGTGAATAACATTCCGAAATGGAATCCAATAAATATCTGCTCATACCATTTGCAGGAGTCCGGATCCACACCGGTTCAAGAATTGGCCTACACACTCGCAAATGCCATGACCGTGCTGGACAGCGTTAAAGAGCGGGATGACGTGCGGCCGGAGGACTTTCCCAAGGTGGTCGGCCGGATCTCCTTTTTTCTAAATGCGGGCATTCGTTTTGTTGAAGAAATTTGTAAAGTCAGGGTTTTTACAAAGATGTGGGATAGGATTTGCAAAGATCATTATGGTGTTGAGGATCCGAAGCTGAGAAAATTTCGATATGGTGTTCAGGTCAATAGTTTAGGCCTTACGGAACGGCAACCGGAAAACAATATCGCCCGAATTATTTATGAATTTCTAAGTGTCGTACTTAGCAAAAATGCTCGCGCCCGATCTATACAGCTTCCGGCCTGGAATGAAGCCTTTGGGCTCCCCAGAAAATGGGACCAGCAATGGAGCCTGAGACTCCAGCAGATTATGGCTTTTGAGACTGATCTGCTGGAATATGATGATATTTTTGAGGGGTCTGAGGTAATTTCGAGAAAAGAAAAGGAGCTGGAAGAAGAAGCGCAGGCTGAGCTGAAAATAATTATGGAAATGGGCGGCGCGATCGAGGCGCTGGAAAACGGTTACATGAAACGCAATCTAGTCAAAAGCAACGCAAAAAGGTTGCGTGAAATTGAAACAGGCAAACGCATTGTTGCCGGGGTAAACAAATTTATAGAAGGAGAACCTTCACCGCTCACAGAAAACACGGCCCAATCATTCCTTAGCGTTGATGACGCGGTTGAAACACAACAAATTACAAGCTTGAAACGCTTCCGCAAGTCCCGCGACCAAAATAAAGTTGCATTTGCTTTGGATCATTTACGGGAATCGATTATGGCGCAAGAAAATATCATGGTCGCGAGTATTGAATGTGCTGAGGCCGGCGTGACGACCGGTGAATGGGCCGATACGTTGCGGGATGTTTTTGGTGAATACAGAGCGCCGACCGGTATCAGCGGCGTTTTGATTGGAAAACTCGATAACGAGAATATCTTACGACTGCGAGCCAAAATACAGCAATTAAATGAAGCACTCGGCCGTAACCTGAAATTGCTTATTGGCAAACCCGGACTGGACGGGCATTCCAATGGTGCGGAGCAGATAGCAGTGAAAGCAAGAGAGGTCGGCATGGAAGTTGTTTATGAGGGCATCAGATTGACTCCAGAAAAAATTGCTGAAAGCGCGTTACAGGAGGGGGTGCATGTTGTCGGTCTTTCTATTTTGAGCGGTTCACATCTTAGTTTGGTACCGGAAGTTATTGGCTGCATGAAACAGCGCGGCCTTGAGAGCATCCCGATTGTTCTGGGTGGAATCATTCCGAAGCAAGATATCCCAAAAATGGATTTGAATATTATTCGAAGGGTCTATGCACCCAGGGATTTTGATTTGAATAAAATCATGAACGAAATCATCGATGTTGTGGCCCATGCCAACAATATTAAGCTTTCGGTGACGGAGGGGAATATTGGTGACAGTTAAACCCCCTGACATCAGACTTGACGAAATCCTGAAGGGTGAAAAGGCGGCGGTTGCCCAAGCGCTTAATTTGCTGGAAGATAAGAAGCCTTCAAGTCTTGCGCGCAGAGTGAAGCTGGTTGAAACACTCAGCCTGAATGCAAAACCCGAAAGACATGTCATCGGAATAACCGGTCCGCCGGGCGTGGGAAAATCGACGCTTCTTTCCCGGATTATCCCTATATATCGCGATCAAAAAAAATCCATCGGAATTATTACTGTGGATCCAAGCAGCAAAATGAGTGGTGGGGCTCTGCTTGGAGACCGCACACGAATATCGTATGACCCTAAAGATACTGATATATTTATAAGAAGTATGGCCGCAGGGCGCCATTTGGGGGGTCTGGCATGGAGAACACGACAATGCCTGACGCTGTTCGAGTCTATTTATGATCGTATTATCATCGAGACCGTTGGCGTCGGCCAGTCTGAAACGGAAATCGAAGATGTTGTAGATACCGTTGTCTCCGTTGTCCAACCCGGCAGCGGTGATGTCTTGCAATTTATGAAAGCCGGTATCATGGAAATCCCCCATATCTTGGTGATGAATAAAGCCGACCGGAAATCTTTGGCCGAAAAATCCAAAAACGACTTAGCGGCCGTCGCTTCAATCGCAAGTACGGATATGGAGGGATGGAATTTAGCGTTAAACATGACATCGGCTTTGGAAGGATGGGGGGTGGATGCTCTGGTGACTGCCATTGAGAAGCATGGCTTTTATTTAAATGAAAGAAACATCTCGGAAAAACGCAGGCAAAACCGGATTAAATGGGTTCATATGATCTTCCGTGAACGCTTTGGCAGTTTTGGCGTCGACATGTTAGGCGGTGAGAAAAACATTTTAGGGCTATTGAAGCATGCAGATATAATAAATCCTTTTGAAGAAGTGCAGACTTTGGAGCAAATATTGTGGAAGGCTATTTCAGATTCCGGTTTAGCGGCATCGGCTTCTTCGGCCACTTGAAAAAAGGTATCTCACCAGCGACAAAAAAATGATTTTTTCTTGACAAAAAACCAAAAGTTTGTATTGTCGACATGAGCAATAGCGTTAATGTTATTTTACGTGAATCGGGGTCAAAGATTATGAGGGCAGTTGAATTATTTTTTCCTTCTGATTACAGATGAAATAATCTAAGCAAAGCGAAAATCTGTGTATACAGAATATGAGCGTCACGTTTATATCGATAGGATCCTTGAAGCGTTTTTGCAGCAACGTTAACAATAGCAAAGACCGTCTGGTCGTCGAAGACCAGGAAGGACGAAGCTTAAACGTGGTTTGTCAGGAAATTGGACTGCCCGTGAATTTGATATCGTTATACATCGTAAATGGGAAAGCAGAATCAAAAAAATATATTCTACAGCAGGGTGATGAAATTAAGTTGATCGCCGCAATGGGAGGCGGTTAACATTCGTTTATGACCTGAACTCCAATCTGTCCGGGGGAAAAATGAAATACGGCATGACCGGAAAGATCCTCAGAGTTGACCTCAGCAATCAAGTCCATTCCGTAGAAGAACCTGACGAAAAAATCTATCGAACCTATTTTGGTGGAAGCTGCCTGGCCTGTTATTATTTGCTTAAAGAACGCCCAGCAGGAATCAATCCGCTCGATCCGGAAAATTTGCTTATATTTGCTTCAAGCCCATTGGTTGGAAGTGGAATCCCCGGGGCGAACCGATTCTCAGTCGCTGCGATTTCCCCTCTGACAGGATGTTACGGCGAGGCAGAAGCTGGAGGATGGTGGTCTCCGGAATTAAAAAGGGCGGGCTACGATGCTATTTTAGTGGAAGGAAAAGCGGAAAAACCGGTCTTTCTGTGGATCAATGATGAAGAGGTCCAAATTCGCGATGCCACCCATATTTGGGGGAAGGACACCGGAGATACTCAGGAGATCATTCGCAATGAAACAGGGGAATCCCGCGCCCGCGTTGCCTCAATCGGACCGGGTGGCGAAAATATGGTTAGATATGCTTGTGTGGTCAACAATCTTAGACACACGAATGGCCGCTCGGGAATGGGTGCCGTTATGGGTTCAAAAAACCTTAAGGCCATTGCCGTCCGCGGGAAGCAGAAAATTTCATTTAAAAATAATGAGGCGCTAAAAAAAATAAGCAGCTGGTATGCTGATAATTTTATGGAGCATCCGATTGAGCGAATTATCCATGATGGCGGCACCATTGGGTGGGATGTAACCGAGTTAGATGAAGCCGGCATTTTACCAACACGCAACTTCCACAGTGGCAGCTTCGAAGACGCCGATAAAATTTGCGGCGAGACCTTTCATAAAGAATATTTCGTTAAAGCCGATAGCTGCCACGGTTGTCCGATCCGATGCAAGCGCGTCGCTCGTTCAACCGGTGAGCATCAGGTAGATCCGGCGTACGGTGGCCCCGAATATGAAACGGCCGCTGCGTTTGGATCATTATGCGGGATATCAAACCTCGAAGCCATATGTAAGGCCCACGAACTTTGTAATCGTTACACCATCGATACCATTTCTGCAGGATCTTCAATTGCCTTTGCCATGGAATGTTTTGAAAACGGCCTCCTGAGCATTCAGGATACAGATGGGCTGGAACTTAACTTTGGCAATCATCAAGCAATGATTCAACTCATTCATAAAATTGCTAAAAGAGAAGGAATCGGCGATTTATTGGCTGAAGGAACATTGCGCGCGGCTCAAAAGATCGGCCAGGGGACCGAAAAATTTGCCATGCAGGTCAAAGGTCAGGAATTGGCCATGCATGAACCCAGAGGTAAGGGAAGTTTAGCCCTGGCGTACGCCCTTTCCTCCACCGGGGCGAATCATACGGAAGCCCCGCATGATTATTTATTCCAAGAAGGCGCTTTCGGTGTTTCTGATTTGACCGAATTGGGTCTTATGGATCCTACACCTGCAATCAATTTAGGCCCTGAGAAGGCCAGACAGTTTGCCTATATGCAAAGAACCTGGAATGTTTTCAATACATTAGGCCTTTGTATTTTCACGGCAGGACCCGGAAAACTGCTTAAGATGAATCAAGTAGCTGAAGCGGTCCAGGCCGCTACCGGATGGGATACAAATTTATGGGAGATTATGAAGTTAGGTGAGCGTACCATCACGATCAAACGAGTGGTGTCCGCCAGGGAAGGCGTTTCTCGTAAGGATGATCGACTCCCTGATCGCTTTTTTGAACCTTTGGAAGGAGGCCTGCTCAAGGGAAAAGCTTTAGATCGCAATGAATTCGAAACCGCTCTGGATATTTATTATGACATGATGGGATGGAACAGGAAGACGGGGATGCCTATTCCCGGCAAGTTAGTTGACCTGGGGCTTGGATGGATCAACCAAATTCTCGACCAGAAGCATGAATAATTCAATTGTTGTCCGAGGCCCATCTACTTGGGAATTAATGACGAATTTTGGGGAGGTCATTAATTTCTTAAAACTTTTTTACCTTCTGGCGCGTCCAGATGAGGAGGTGTAAAAATGAAAAAAAGTATCTATTTGGTTATTTTACTTGCACTTGTCTTAGCCTTTTCATCCACTGCAAAAGCAGTGGATGATATCGAAGTCGCCTTGTTGTATCCCCTTTCCGGCGCTCTGACCGAAGCCGGCAAGCGGATGAAGACCGTTTATGAAGTGGCTGCGGAAGTCATCAACGACTCTTACGACATTCAGGGCATACCCTATGCCAAAACCGAAGGCATTCCCAGCAAGGGCGGGGCCAAGATCGTTTTGAAGTTCTACGATACCCAGGGCTCCCCTGAGGTGGGCAAGGCTGAAACCGAGCGTATTCTCCAGGACGGCACGGCCAAACTGATCATCGGCGCTTACCAGAGTGCGGTGAGCAAACCCACTAGCTTTGTAGCCGAGCGGAACAAATTTCCTTACTTGTGCGGTGTTTCTTCCTCAGCCGCCTTGACCGAGCGCGGATTGAAGTACTTCTTTCGCGTCGCTCCCACCGATTTCCATGACTCCCGCATGTTTTTCAATTTTTTGGATGACATGGCAAAGCAGGGGAAACAAGTCAAGCGGGTCGGCATGGTCTACGAAAGGACCGAGTTCGGCGTCCACGCCATGAAGGAAGTCAAAAAGAGAATCTCGGAATCCGGTGGGGCCTATGAGCTCGTCGCAGACATTCCCTACGAGTACAAGGCCACTGACGTCAATGCCGAGGTGCTTAAGATCAAAGCAGCCAAGCCCGATGTGGTCATCCACGCCACCTTGTTCAGCGAGATGACTCTTTTTGCCAAAACCTACCAGAACCTCGGGGTCAAAACCAACGCCAACATCTCCTTCTGCGGCGGATACCAGAACCCCAAGTTCGCCAGCCAGCTTGGCGATACAGTCGAGGGATATATGGGATCCTGCACCTTTGCCGAAGATTTCATTTCCAAAAAGGCACATCTCAAGCAGATCAACGAAATGTACAAGGCCAAAACCGGCATGAACCTGGACGGCATCTCGATGGAGGGGTTCACCACCCTTTTTGTAGCGGCCGACGCCTTCAACCGGGCCAAGGACCTGAGCCCGGACGCGATTCGTGACGCGCTGGCCACTACGGCCTTGAAGATCGAGACCATGCCCGGCGAGGGCGTGAAGTTCGACGCCAATGGCCAGAACATTTGGATCGATTCGACCCTGAGCCAGATCCGGAAAGGCGACTACAAAGTCGTCTGGCCGAGTGAGTGGGCCACCACCGGTATGGCTTGGCCGATGAGACCGTAAACACAGCCTGAGCTAAGGGACGTTCCGGCAGGGGCGTCCCTTTTTAGGGCAACTTCTCTATTCCCAAACCCCAGGCAAAGAGAGGCAAATCCGTGGATCTGACCATTTTTCTTCAGCTGATCATCAGCGGCCTGCTAATCGGCTTCGTTTTTTCCCTGATCGCCGTCGGGTTGACCCTAATCTGGGGCGTTATGGATATTCTCAATTTCGCCCATGGCGATTTTCTGATGCTGGCAATGTTCACCAGCTTTATGATGTTCAACAACTTTGGCCTTGACCCCTTATTCTCACTGCCCATGGTCGTTGTGTTGCTCTTTTTTATCGGATTGCTGATATTCCGCTTCGTTATCAAGCCGGTTCTTGGTTACCCGGGCCTCATCGCCTTGCTGGCCACCTTCGGGTTGAGCATCTTGATCCGAAACCTGGTCCTTTTCTTTCTGGGACCCAACTACCGCGTGATCAACCAATCCATACTGGCCGGCAAAACTCTGTCCTTCGGGGGGTTGTATTTCAGCCTTCCCCAGACCGCCTCGGCAATCGGCTGCGTGTTGGTGACTTACGCAATTTATCTATTTCTGTCCAAATCAAAATTCGGACGGGCCTTGCGTGCCACAGCACTAGACAAGGACACGGCCTTACTCATGGGGATCAATACCAACCGGGTCTTCGCGCTGACTTTTGGTTTGGGGACAGCCTGCGTAGGCGTAGCCGGCGGATTTCTGGTCAATTTTTATGCTGTGTTTCCCGAAGTCGGACTCAATTTCGTAATTCTCAGCTTCGTAATCGTAGCCCTGGGCGGGTTCGGCAACATTACGGGGGCCTTTCTGGCCGGCATTCTTGTCGGGCTTGTGGAGAACCTGGGCGGATTCCTCATCGGGCCTGAATTCAAATATACGCTCGTGTTCGTAATGTATCTGGTAGTCATTACGATACGGCCCAAGGGACTGTTCGGCTGGTAATCAAAACCGGCTGAAGATCTTCCCGCTAGCGGGAAACTGGCAGGGATTCTGACCAAATTGAAAGAAGAAATCAATGCAAACTGATAGAAATTTTATGATCACACTGGGGTGTTTACTGGCGACTTTTGCGGTGGCGCCGCTGATCATCTCCGATGTTCATTTTCAGCATCTGATGATCATGCTACTTCTTTACGCGACTCTGAGCCAAGCCTGGAACCTGATCGGTGGCTATGCCGGCCAGGTTTCCTTTGGCCATGCCGTATTCTTTGGCATCGGCGCGTATGCGGCCATGGCCCCACTGAACCAGTGGGGGTTAACCCCTTGGATCGGAATGACCATTGGAGGCCTGATCGCCATCATCGTGGCAGTGATCATTGGCATCCCGGTTTTTCGACTTAAGGGCCACTATTTCGCCATCTCCACCTTTGCCGTGGCCGAGGTTGTACGAGAACTCTTCTCCAGTTGGAACTGGGTGGACGGACCCATTGGGCTGGACGCACCCGTATTGGATCCGGGATGGGCCAATTTCATGTTCTACAAAACCAAGCTCCCCTACCACTATACGGCCCTGATCATTTTTTTCCTTGTCACTTACGTGACCTTCCGAATGGAGCGCTCTCGGATGGGTTATTATTTTCGGGCCATCAAACAGCGGCCGGAAGCCGCCCAGGCCATGGGCGTTAATATTTCTTTTTACAAGCAGTATGCTTTTATGATCAGTGCTTTTTTTACAGCAATCTGCGGCTCTTTCTACGGGCTCTATGTGCTACATATCGAACCGGCGACCGTGCTGTCCCTGGACATTTCCATCAAGATTGTGTTGATCACTGCTTTGGGCGGCGCAGGATTCCTGTGGGGCCCGCTGCTGGGAGCCATGATCATGATTCCCCTGCAGGAATACAGCAGAATCTGGCTGGGAGGTACCGGAATGGGGATCGATCTCATTGTGTTGGGGGCATTGATCGTGCTCATCTGTATCTTTGAACCCAGAGGGATAGTCGGGCTGTTCAAACGGTTCACATATAAGAAAAGGAACGAGTGATGGCCATTTTGGAAGCGAAAGACGTCAGCATGTATTTCGGCGAGTTGGCGGCACTGGACGGCATCCACCTGTCTGTAGAAGAGGGCGAAATTTTGGGGCTGATCGGCCCCAACGGGGCAGGCAAGACAACTTTTTTCAATTGCATCTCCGGATTCCTTAACGCCTCCCGGGGCGATATCATTTTCAAAGGACAGAATATCACCGGGATGGCACCCCACCGTGTCTGCCACCTGGGGATCTGCCGCACCTTTCAGATCGTTCAGAGTTTCAGCGAAATGACGGTGCTGGAAAACGTAATGATGGGTGCCTTTTGCCGTCATGCCAACCCAAAGAAGACCATGGACCTCGCGCAGGAGATTCTCGAGTTTACGGGCTTGGAGGAGAAACGCGATCAGAAGGTCGGCAGTTTGACACTGGCTGACCAAAAGCGCATCGAACTATCCAGAACCATCGCCACCGAGCCCAAGGTCGTGCTGCTGGACGAGGTGATGGCCGGACTAAATCCTACCGAAACAGAGGAGGCCATTGCTCTGGTCCAAAGGGTCCATGAAAAAGGGATTACCATTATAGTCGTGGAACACGTTATGGAAGTGATCATGAAAATTTCAAAGCGGATCGCGGTCTTCGACTCGGGTGAGCTCATCGTACAGGGTCCGCCGGAAGAAGTTGTTCTGGATGAACGCGTCATCAAGGCATATTTAGGCGAGGAATACGATGCTTAAGGTCAACGGAATATCGGTTCGCTATGACATCGTCCCCATTCTGGAGGATGTCTCTTTTTCGGTCGAGGAAGGACAGTTCGTCGCCATCGTCGGGGCCAACAGCGCTGGAAAGACAACCATTCTAAAAACCATTTCTGGTCTGGTGAACCCATTTGAGGGATCCATCGAGTTCTTGAGCCAGCCGATCCAGACCCTGCCGCCATACGCAATCGCGGCCAAGGGAATTGCCCATGTTCCGGAAGGGCGACGGATTTTCGATAAACTGACAGTCAAGGAGAACCTGCTGGTCGGTGCCCATACCCGCGACGATGCCGAAGAGGTGGAGGAGACCCTGCAGGAGATGTTCAGCCTCTTCCCCATGCTCAAAGAACGAGAAAACCAGAAAAGCGAAACCCTCAGCGGTGGCGAACGCCAACAACTCGCCATTGCACGGGGGTTGATGGCCAAACCTCGCCTGCTGATGCTGGATGAGCCGTCCCTGGGCTTGAGTCCTGTCCTGTCCCAAAAGGTGATTCGTACCTGTGAGGCAATTCGGAACAAAGGCACAACCATCCTTATGGTCGAGCAGAAAGTCACCCAGGTGCTGAAGCTGGTCGATCAGGGCTATGTGCTGCAACGCGGCCAGATCATAATGGAGGGCAAGGGAGAAGAGCTCCTTGAGTCCGACCTGATCCGCAAGGCTTATTTAGGGATGTAAGATCAATTTAAATCGAATAGGTAAAAACATGAACGATAACAACGCCTTTGAGGGCATTCATCTTCCCCACTCCCTTATGGAGGACATTACCAATTCCCTTAAAGATGCCATCATTGAAGGCAGAATACAACCGGGGCAACAAATTGTAGAGAAAGAACTTCAGAAGACATTGGGCGTAAGCCGAGCGCCTATTCGGGAGGCGCTTCTGAAACTTGAAGGTCAGGGCCTCGTGGACATTATTCCTCGTAAAGGATCATTTGTACGGGCCATTACCGCGCGATTCATTCGAGAGAATTTCACCATTCGAGCCTGGTTAGAGGGATTGGCTGCTCGGGTATCCTTACAGCACCTGAAAGAATCGGATTACGATCATTTTGAGAAAATTCTGAAGGATATGGCAGGGCTCGCTAAAAAAGGGGACTTTAAAGGCTATTTTTACCGCCATTGGGATTTTCATAATGTATTTATAAAAGGTAGTCAGAATGAACTTTTAATCGAAAAAATTGAGGTGCTCCGCAGACAATCGTTGTGGCTGAGTTATTCAATTACCTATTTTGAAAAAAAACATAAGATGTCCCAAACCATTCATGCAAAGATAATTGACGTTTTTAGAAAAGGTGACCCGGATGAGGTCGAAAGAGAAGTCCGTCACCACATCCTCAACGCAACCGAAGATTATGTGAAATATTTGAATGAAACGTATCCCAATAAAACTTAAAACGAAAAAAGGTGGCGAATCTTTGAGGTTGCCTCAATGTACACGGCTAAAGCGGGGTTTTGCTACCCGTTTTATACAGGGGCTCTCATCTTTCGCCAGCCTTCTTCCATAAACTTCTTTTCGCGGCCTAGCCCCCATTCTTTCATTGCCTGGTAGTAGGCATGCATATCGGTTTTGGCAAGCTTGTGGATTTCAGCGCGCTCCTGATTTCTTCTTTCAGTATCATCCGGGGTGATTCCGACCCAGGTGGCGTACCCCTGGTCAAAAACCCACTCGGCCGTAACTTCCTGGGGCGCAATGCCCATTGACGCGGCATGGGTGTGCAAAACGTTCATATCAAACTCAAGTATCCAGTCATTGTCCCATACCCGGTCATTGCGTTCGGTATCGATATCCTGACTGCAAATCGGACAATAGACCTGCGCCACCGAATTTCCAGCCAGGACCATCTTCCCAAAAAAGATCTCAGCGGTTTTTTGCCCACAGACACAATTTGTTTTAAAGCTTTCACACATTTTTTAACCCCCTTTCGGAGAATTGTGATGGTTACATCAAAAGAATATAAGAAATATCTATCAAAGACGTGAGACAATGCAATTGATTTAGGTCAAATAATTAATAGGGGTTTTACAGGTGGGAAAATGGTGTCTTCATAATTTCAAGATTCAGGAGCCATTTCCACATCATGCTGTAGAACACGGTAAGTCTGAATGGGATAGTGGAACCCTTTAACCTCAATGGTGCCGACTTCCTCGCAAGGTATCTCATCATTAACCAAGGCCCACGAAGTATGCGATAGATATATCTCACCTGGTTGACAGGCCTGTTCCAAGCGAGAAGCAAGATTTGTGTTCAGGCCGATGGCTGAATATTCCATAAATCCTTCGGAACCATAATTGCCCACATTGGCCATACCCGTATGAATGCCGCATCGGATTTCGAAGGGAAATTGGATACCCTGGTTCCACCATTTCTCTCGAAGGGTTTTCATCTTCATTTGCATCTCCAACGCCATACGTAAACACGCTAAAGCATCTCCTCGCTCCCCTTTTGAATCCGGTGCCCCAAAGATTGCATAAATGCTATCCCCGGTAAACTGCGGGATGGTTCCACCCCATGTCCGGACTATCTGAGCCATCTCCCCTAAATATTCATTGAGCAACTTTGCCACATCTTCAGGATCAGCAGCATCGGTAAATTGAGTGAAATCCTTGATATCGGAAAAGAACATCGTCAGCTTTGTTCGCTTGTGAGATAGCTCTGCTGAAAATTCACCCTTGAATATCTTTTCAGTTATATTCGGATCAATGTACTTCGAGATTTGTTCTTGGGCTTTTTTGAGTCTCTTGTTGATTTCTTCCAAAGCGTTCGACTTCGTGGTGAGCTCCTCTTCGCGCTGCTTCAGGTCCGTAATGTCGGAGTAAATTGCGACATTTCCGCCATCCCCGGTCTTGCGTTCAGTGATCAGAATCCACTGACCACCACTACGTTGCTGGATCCGTGGTTCACCTGGGTCATGATGAAACGCCAAACGGTCTGCAACCCACTCGTCTATACGGCCCTCTGCGTCAAGAATGTGTCCATTCTCGGCAGCTCCCCGAATGATCGTTTCAAACGCCGTTCCCGGTTCAATGTTGATGTCCGTGTTCGGGTAAAGCAATTCCTTATACCGGGTGTTACAAAGCACCAAACGGTCATCAGGATCGAAGAACGCGAAGCCTTCAGATGAATTTTCAATGGCATCGACTAGCCTTTGACGTGCCGTTTCAATGTCGCGTAAATTGTTTTCTTCAACTTCGATCGCAGTATCACGAAAAACGACCAGGGACTCTGCCATGCGGCCGATCTCGTCACCACTGCCGGGTTCCGGCAAAGGTGCTCTGAGGTTGCCTCCGGCAATCGCGAGCATACTATCGCTGAGTGCGGTTAGTCTGGCAATCAGGTTACGCCCGACATAAAGCCACACGATGAGGAAGGAGCTCACGAGACTCAGAGCGGCGATGCTGATCAAAATATTTCGGTTGAGCGCCTGGATCCCAGCAGCCTGGAGGTTCGCTTTCTCAATATCCGCTTTCGCGCTATTCACCAGGAAGTCTACTCTTCTGGTCAGAAATTTTGACAGCCGCACGTTGACAGCCAGGAGCTTTTCGGCCTGGGCGATGACGGCCAATTCATTTTTTCTGATCAGCGAGAGACTGTTCGGGCCCACGGTCAGGTCCTCAAGTACCGCGACCTGTTTCGCCAGACGCCTTTTGGCGCGCTTTGTAACGACTAGAGAGACCTCATACAGTTCCGTAAGAGATTTTTGCAGAGGAAATATCAAGACATCAATACGTTCCGCGGTATCAGCGTCTGTGATTTTCAGGAGGTTGTTGTGAATTGAGTCGACCAGAAGGGCGGCCCTTTGTTGTGGAATCAAGCCAATTATCGAATTCACAAGATCCGACTTTTCCTTTGACGATTGGTTTGCTTCGGCCCTTTCCTGATTTCTGCTCCAGTCCGCCATCTGGGCACCGAGTATGCGCTCACCCGGCGACAGCATTCGCTGGGCGATACTATTGGCCCTGGATAGGTCACGAATTCGTTTTTCCTCGAGCGCGACAATGGAAAGCCTTTTTTTGACAAGCTCATCCAGGCTAACGAGATTTTCGTTCATGTCGGCGAACAATTCCACAACTTCAGCCGTTGCTGTTTTTTCATCTTCTGTCTCATAGCTTCTGCTGCGCTGCAGAAACGGCTCAAGCTGTGTGATTTGGGAGGCGATTTCGTTCGAGACTTCGATCCGTGCGCTATCGGTTTTCACGACCAACAAGGCGGGTGCCGCGCGCACGACGCTTTCCACGCGCCGTGACAGCTCCAGCCAAGACAGAGCTTCGGGCACGCGTTGCTCAGTGATCTTGTTGAGCGCGCCGCCCACCTGCGATAAAGAATACAAACCAGAGGCCGCCGCGACCAGTGAGAACATGGAAATTCCCAGAAACGCAAGCAGCAGTCGCCCTCGAACGCCCATCGATGCAGATTTGTTTGGCTCATCCATTCGTCATCAATTCCTGTAACCTGCGTCTTGACGCGTCACGGCACCTGGATGAAACTGGGTGAGACACAGGCCAATCCGCTCATTTGACCAGTGAGTAATCTTCCTTGCCGAAGACATACCAGACGAAGGTGTCAATACCTGTAACGTCGCCCTTCTCATCAAAGCCTATCTTGCCTAGCACGGTGTCAAAGCTGCCTTCTCTCAAGGCTTTGATGACAGCCTTCGGTTTCAAGGAACCCGCTTGTTTAACGGCCTGCGCCCAAGCCTGAACAGCGCCGTAGCTATACAAGGTATATCCGTCCGGCTCGTAGGCATCCTCTTCGCGAATGGCAGCAACGACGTCTGCGGCCTCCGGCTTTAGGCGCATATCAGGGCCAAAGGTAAAATAGGTGCCTTCGCCTGCTTTACCCGCGACAAACAGGAATTGGACATCCACCAGCGAGTCGCCGGAATACAAGCGAAGATTGGGCAGCTCCTTTTTGGCCTGACGCACAATAATACCAATATCAGCCAGGTAGCCGCCAGCGTAGAGAACATCTGTTTTCTTATCGACGAGTTTGTCTACAATCGGCTTGTAGTCCTTTTTATCCGGGGTGTAACTAGCGAACATAACCTCGCTAACGCCGCGTTTGTTCAGCTGGCGTTTTGTAAACTCTGCCAGGCCCAGGCCATAGGCATCGCCGTCGTGGATGATCGCAATGCTGCTGTTGCGGTGATTGTTGGCAAGGTAGTCGCCGGCGATCGTGCCTTGCTGGTCGTCGCGGCCTATCGCCCGAAATACATTGGGACCCCCTTCATCGGTGACCTTGGGATTGGTCGAAGCCGGTGAGATCATTATGATCCCAGCCTTTTCATAGATCTCGCCGACGGCAAGGGAACAGGAGGAACAAACGTGCCCGAGAACGAAAATAACGCCCTCGCTCACCAGTTGCCGCGCCACCGCCTTGGCTTGTCGCGGCTCACACGCATCGTCCACTGAAATGACGACAATCTGCTTGCCAAGGAGGCCGCCTTTGTCATTCAGATGGCTGATCGCCTTTTGAGCGCCGACTTCCTGCTGTTCGCCCGTATTGAGTGCGCTGCCGGACAAAGGCCCGGCGATACCAACCTTGATCTCGGTCTGAGCCGCCGCAATGCCGCAAACTATCAATATGAATGCGCCTATTAGGCTTCCAAGAATTGTAGTTTTCATAACTGCCCCCTCCTTTTCATTCCTTGCATTGTTGAACGGTGCCACGTTTCTCGAATATCTTGGTTTAAAACGGTATGTTCACCAAGAGACTCATAACCCAGGGACAGCTTGTTTTTGATGCTGTCGTAGACCGTTCCAGAGATGCAAATACCACCTCCCTCATCCTCGTTCATAAGACGGCTGTAACCCTGAACATCGGCGCTGAGAATAGCACAGAGTTTACGTTTAAGGCCTTCTTCTGCCATATGGCACACCCGTAATTAAGGTTTCAAGCTCAGGAACTCAGTATGTGGATTCTTAACGGAAACGCAGTATCAGATGAGCAGCAAGATTCGATTCAGCAAAATAAGAACCGCTTCAGGTCAGGTGGGGTGGTACTTCAGAAATTCTTAATTAGAACTTATAAACAAATCGATTGCATTTAGTCAATCGTTATTCGGGGTTCTGGTAATTGGTGATACCCTCAGGAAAAGGGGGGGGAAAAGGGGGGACGTTCGTGAAATATGATTCCTGAGAAGTAACTATTCTATTTTACTATCATATGCTATAACTAGTCATGTATAAACAAACAGA
>Ga0255055_10001323_pt1 | contig 18344 bp, 16 predicted proteins | sample JV7_2_27_MG_FD_188633 | JGI IMG/M metagenome (GOLD analysis project Ga0255055, IMG submission 188633) | Seawater microbial communities from Jervis Inlet, British Columbia, Canada - JV7_2_27 | ecosystem: Environmental > Aquatic > Marine > Inlet | place: Canada: British Columbia | collected... | reverse complement strand
CTACCCCCACGGCGAGGAGGAGATCCGCGACCTGTTCGTGGCGATGGCGCGCAAGCTCGGGGCGCAACTTGCGCCCGAGGAGGTTCCGCCCGTCCCGCAGCGCGGCGACCTTTCCGGTGCCGACATCGAGGGCATGGTGGGGCGGGCCTGGAGGCGTGCTCTGCTCGCCGGTAAGGACCGCATCTCGCGCGACGAGTTGAGCGAGGTCGTCGCCGAGTTCATGCCATCCACCCAGGGGCTGGAGCGCGAGCTGCAGGAGACGGCGGCGATCATCGAGTGCACCAACCGGCAATTCCTGACAACCGAGATTCTGGACCGTGTCGAGGCTGCGGGCGGGCGGGTCAAGCTCCAGGAGCGCTTGACCACGCTGAAGCGCTTGATCGAGGCCTACTGAGAAAAGGAGATGGCAGTGGCACGTACGAGCTGGTTCGACGACGACTCCGACCTTCCGCTGATCGACGAGCAGGTGCAGCGGCTCGAGTCATTCACGAAGGCGATGGCCGACGGCGTCGTCGAGGAGAAGGAGCTGTCCGCGCAGCAGGAGCGTCTGGCGGCGGCGATGAAGGCCGTGGAGCGCGACCTCGACGACGAGACGCACGCCAAAGTCACCCGGTTGCTGGTCGAGTTGAGCGCCTACGACATCATGCGCCTGTTGCGCGAGCTGCAGGTCGAGCGTGCCCGGTCCGCGTTCGGAAAGTGATCGACGCCACGGCGGGGCTGAAGTGGTTCAGCCAGTTCAAGACGCCGATCTCGGCGGGCGACCGCTGGCGTGAAAACGATGAAGCACACCTCGACCGCGAGGTCGAGTTTGCCCTGAAGACGGTGTCACTTGACGCGACTGGCCGCAGCCCGGCTGCCGGCAAGAGGCAGGGCGGTGGAGGCGAGGAACACGGCGTGAAGAACGGCTGATCTGACCAGCAATGCCCACTCGGGCGGCAATGGAATGCCATCCCAGAGCCGCGCGCCGGGGCATCCTAACATCCTGAAACACGGGCGTTCCAGGTCGGGTACAGACGAGGGGCTAAACTCGGTGAGCCACTTCACCAGACTCCGCTGTCTACGGTCCAGTTGGCTAGATCCAGGGCGGAAAAGTCGTCCGGGATCGAGGCAGAGCACTGTGGCTCGCGACGAACACTCACCGCATCGATATCTGCCGCACCTGCGGTGAACAGATCTTCATCAAAGAACAAAGTGGCTGTACTGGTGCCTTGATCATACTCGACCAGATCGCCATCCCTGAAAGTCAAGCCAGCGAGCGTCTCGCTATTTTCGGTCGACAGAACTATATGGCCATTACTCAGCACGGAGACCCCGTCGATATCCGACAGTCCCGAGGAGATCAAATCTCCATCAAAGAGCAGAGTGGCTGTATCGGTGACGGGATCGTACTCGACCAGATCATGCGCCCTGAATGCCAGGCCACCGAGCGTCTCATTGACTACAGTTGACAGTACGATGTGGCCATTCGTCAACACAGCGACCGCGTCAATATCCGCGTCCGTTGCGAACAGGTCTTCATTAAAGAACAAGGTGGCTTTGTTGGTGCCTGGATCGTAATCGACCAGATCGCCATCCCTGACACTCAGGTCACCGAGCGTCTCACTATTCTCGGTTGACAATACGATGTGGCCATTACTCAACAAGGAGACCGCATCGATATCCGCCGCTCCCGAGGTGATCAGATCTCCGTCGAAGAACAGAATGGCTGTATCGGTGCCGGAATCGTACTCGGCCAGATCATTCTCTCGGAATGGCAGGCCGCCAAGCGTTGCGTCAACGGTAGTCGACAGCACAAACGACTGAGCAGTCTGAGTTCCGCAGTCGCATAACCCGTCTCCGTCGCTATCCGGTCCGTCGTTAGCCGGATCGCTGTCGGATAGCGGTCCGAAGTTGTCCGTACCGATCGAGCAGTCGTCGCAGCCATCGGAATCCCTGTCGCCACACACATCGGGATCGAGGGGGCTGGGATCCGTTCCATCGCCGATCCCATCGTTGTCGTCGTCTGCGTCGTTGCAGTCCGCGACGCTATCGAGGTCGGTGTCGGTGTCGGCGGTGCCACAGCCGCAGGCTCCCGGGGCCGTCTTGTTGCCATCCGCGGGACAGCCGTCGCAGATGTCGCCCAGCCCGTCGCCGTCCCCGTCGTTCAGATTCGCGCTGGCGACTTCCGGGCAGTTGTCATAGAGGTTGCAGTACCCGTCTCCGTCGTTGTCGTCTGCGGGGGCGCACGAACAGGCGGACCCGAAACCCTGAAGCTCCGGATCGCGCGTTCCAACCTGCCCGGTTCCGCTCGTGTCGAAGGTTCCGGCGCGGTTGGCGCAGTCCGCGGCGCGAACGACGTAGACGTATCCTTGACCGGCCGGCGGAGACCCGGGATCCGTCGCTTCGGTATCGCCGCCGTCATCCTCCAGGCACTCCAACTGGGCCACAGAAAAGTTCCCGCCGCTGGCGCGGAGCTGGCCGAGATCGCCCTTGACGATGTCATAGGTGATTGCGAGCGGCAGCGCGTCCCAGGAGAGCTGCTCGGAGGTCTGGAAGGCCAGGTTGACGATCTCGCCGGGCGCGCCGTCGACGACACAGACCTGATCGATCTTGGTCAGCTCGTCGGAGCCCAGCGGGTTGGTGACGGAAAGCTTCACGGAGTACAGACCCGCTTGCGAGTACATGAAGGACGGGTTCTGCGCGTTGCTGTCGACGCTGCCGTCGTTGTCGAAGTCCCAGTCCCAGCCAGTCGGGTCGTTCTGCGAGAGATCCGTGAAGTCCACGCTCAGCGGTACCCCGCCGCTGGCGGGGTCATTGGTGAAATTGGCCGAAGGCGGGCTGGTGATCGGCCCCTTGATGATCGTCACATGGTCCAGGATCGCACCGGTCGAGTCCAGGAAGCGGGCGTCCAGCCGCGGTCCGCCCACGTCGAGCACCAGCGAACCGAGCGTCAGGTGGTGGGTGAACACCACGGGATGGCCGAACGGCCCGCTCGTCGTCAGCCCCGAGCTACCGGCCACGACGTAGACCGCGCCCTGACGCGGATCGGGACCCAGGTTGGGCTTCAGGTACGGTCCGGAGCTGCCCTCGATACCGTCACCCGGATCGACGATCTTCCCCGCGGCGAGCAGGGTGGCAAAATCGGGCGTGGGCGTGTCGTAGCTTCCGTCGATCAGGTACGAGCGCTCGTAGCTGTGGCTGTGGCCGGTCATCACCAGGTCGACGCCGTGATCCTCGAGGATCGGCAAGGCGTTCTCCCGCATATCGACCATCCGGCCTTCGGTGTCCGAATCGTGCCCGCCCTTGCTGTACGGAGGGTGGTGCCAGTAGGCGATGATCCAGTCCTGGGCGGTCGACGAGAGGTCGCTTGCCAGCCAGGTCCACATGGCGCTCGCGGGTGTTCGGTCCGTGTCGTGAGAGTCCAGTACGACGAAGTGGACGTTGGCGTGGTCGAACGAGTAGTAAGCTTCGGTGCCGGAGGCAGCTCCCCCGGCCTCGCCCATCGTCGGCAGCGAGAAGCTGTCGTAGTACGGCCCGCTCTGGGACGGCGAGTCGGAGCTGACCGCGTCGTGGTTGCCGAGCGTGGGCCACAGCACTGACTTGATCAGCATATCGGGGAAGATCTCGAACAGCTTGTCCTGGTACTCCTGGTCCGTTCCGTCGTAGTACGCGTTATCTCCGAGCATCAACCACAGGTCGGTGTGCACGGTTCCGGTCAAGGTGTAGTAGGCGTCGCGCACCGCCATGGCGTTGGCGTCTCCGGTACCCGAGTCGCCGAGGACCCAGATCCGCGTCGGCTTGGGGGTGCCCCGCAGGGGCGAGGTGACGAAGAAGTGGTTCGGGTCGTCCCCGGCCAGCACCTGCGAGGTGCTGCCCACGGAGTAATAGTATCGGGTGTCGGGAGTCAGACCAGTCAACGTGAGGACGTGCTCGCTCGTCCCCGCAAGATCCTGCCCGCACACGACCAGCGAGCCGGGCGCGGAACCGCAGCGCACCTCGCTGTCCGTATCGACACTCGTCCGCCAGCGCACGATCACGCTGTCCGGTGTTCCCTGCTGCAGGTACGGACCGCGGGATAGCTGCTGCGCTCGTACGGCAAGGCTGGACAGAAGAGAGACGAGTAGGACGACCCAAAGTCGCCAATGACCGGACGAGGTTCGGGGAGACCGTGAAGCCGAGATGTCCCCTTTCAAGGCAGAGCTCCCCTCGATCGGTAACGTCATGCCCCGAACCCACCCAGAGATACGGGTTCTCGAAATATACGCACGATCAGCGGAAGTGGTCGATTTTTTGAAAAAGGCGATTGCTGCGCGGTGGACGGAAAGGGGAATCAGCAGTGTTTCTCTCTTGTGCCGAAAGCACTTGGCGGCGGTGTTGCAGTACCAGCGGGAACCGCGGACACCCCTTGGATACGGAACAGGATTCTAGTCTGTCGCCCGGCCCGCGGCCCGATACTCACCCCTCGTAACGGTAACCCGCGCCGTGGACGGTGCGGATGATTCTCGGCTGTTTGGGGTCGCGCTCGATGCGCTTCCTCAGCTGAGAGACGTGCTGGTCCAGCGAGCGGCTGTGCGGGATGTGATCCAGGCCCCAGCACTCGCGGAACAACGCGGCGCGATCGACGACCTGGCCGCGCAGGCGATGCAGCAGCTGCAGGATCTTGACGTCTCGCAGGCTCAACTCCATTGTCTGTTCCCCCCTGCGCGCCCGCAGCTCGGCCGGGAAGATTTCCAGGTCGCCCATGGTGAAAGGTGTCGGACTCGCGTGACCGCTTCGCTTCATGCAGCGCCGCGTCACGGCGCGGATGCGCGCCAGCACCTCATGCACACCGAACGGTTTGAGGATGTAATCGTCGGCTCCCAGCTCGAGTCCCACCACCTTGTCGACTTCCTCGGACTTGGCAGTGATGAAGATGATCGGCACCTCGGGGTCGGTACGGCGAATCTCGCGGCACACCTCGTAGCCGTCGATGCCCGGCATCATGATGTCCAGACAGATGAACTCGGGCGACTCCTGGCGGAACAACTCGAGCGCCCTCGATCCGTCCTCGGCGACGATGGTGTCGTAGCCCTCGTCTCGAAGGATCTCCTCGAGACCCGCACGAATATTGCGATCGTCTTCGGCAATGAGGACCTTCATCTCAGACACTCGCTTCCGGGGACGGACACTCGAGCGTCAAACGCAAGCGCGCGCCGCGCCCGGATGACTCCAGTTCCAGGTCCCCACCATGCAGGCGGGCCAGCTCGCGGGAGATCGCCAGACCGATCCCCGCGCCGCTGACGCCCTCGGTCAGGGAGCTGCTCACCCGGTAGAAGGACTCGAAGATGCGTTGCCGCTCGGCCGATGCAACGCCGGGGCCCTGATCGGCGACGATGATCTCCACGGTGTCCCCGTGCTGGCGACTGACCAGCGCCAGATGCTTGCCGCTCGCGCCGTATTTCTCTACGTTGCTGACCAGGTTGCCCACGATCTGCTCCACGGCGTCAGGATCGAACGACACGCGCCGCCGCGCACCGGAGGCAAAGTCGACCTGGATCCCGAGGGCGTCCAGGGCGGGCCCGAAGTGACGCAAGACGCTGTGCAGCACGTCGTCCACGATACCCGGCCTGCGGTGAAGCTCCAGGACTCCGCGCTGCTTGCGGCCGAAGGTCAGCACGTTGCCGATGAGACGACTCAACCGCTGGCTCTCCGTTACGATCACGCCCAAATGTCGCCGCGAGCGATCGTCCTGCTCGTCCACGTCTTCTTCCAGGAGCTCGGCGTACATACGGATGTTGGTCAGCGGTGTCTTGAGCTCGTGCGACACCTGATTGACGAAGCTGACGCGTTGCGCGGCCTCGCGCATCTCTCGCGACTGCTCCCGATAGAAATAGTAGGTCAAGCCGACCACCGCGACGGCGAGCACGGCGAGACCCGCCGTCAGGTTGAGCAGGAGACTGCCGGCGACAGCCGATCCGAAGATCGCACCCGAGGCGTGATGCTCCAGGCTCCAACCGCCGAGTGGTGCGCCAAGAGCGATGGTCGCGACGGGACGCTCGCCTTCCGGTGCCTCGAACGAGCCCCATTGATACAGGGCTCGCCCGGCGGAGTCGAGAAGACGGATTCTCCCCTCCGCAAGCTCGGGCTCGTCCACGTCGGTCTCCGGCAACGAGCCGATCAGCTCGGCCAGCAGGCGCGTACGGTTGATCTCGGCGGCGTGGACGCGTCCGCCCTCCCGCGCCCAAAGCATCCACTGCAGGCCGTTCCCCCAGTACCAAACGTGCCAGTCCGACGCCTGTTCGGATGACGTCGCCGTGGCGGAAACCTCGGCAGGTGAGCTTTGGGCCACCACCGCGCCGCTCTCCCAGATCCGGCGCGTGCGCAGAAGCGACTGGCGCTCCGCCGAAGTGAGCTCGGCCGGGGTTCCGACCGGAGGAAAGAGCAGTTTGTCTTCGGCGTCCACCACGTAGTACTGCAGTACGTACGGTGACTCCCGAGTTCGTCTGCGCAGTTCGTCGCGGTCCACCGTGAAAGGAGTCATTTCCGTGAGCACGGTCCGGCCGTATTCGTCCATACGCCGCAACAGCTCGGTATCCACACTGCGTAGCCGGCTCTCGATCAACTCGCGGAACTGGTGCTCGACGACGACCTGCTCGTCCCGCACGATCCGTACCCCCAGCCATCCGGCGATGGCCAGGGGCGTGATCACGATGAGCATCAGCACGATGGTCAGCTTGGGCTTCAATTGTCCTTCTTCGGTTTCGTGGGGGAGGCCCGTTGGGACCTGGTCTTGAAATTGAGCTCCTGTTGCTTCTTACGTTCGCGATTCCACTTCTCTTCCTCGAGGTTCTTGCTGGCCTCTGCATTGGCGTCGGCATCGAGCTGCAAGCGCGCGTCGCTCCAGCGCTTGGCGGCTTCCTCGAGATAGAGCGAATTGTAAAGAAACGCCGCGCGGGATTCCTCGATCTTGCCCTCATCGCGCAGAGCGACGGCTAGCTCGTTGCTGTCGGCGCCGGTCTGGCTAACCACCGCGATCATCACGTCGCGATTGGTCATCTGCTCGACTACGGCGGCGGAATCGGTGAAGGTCACGGCCGCACCGCCGCGTAACGACGTGCGGGATCCGGTCTGCAGGTCTTGATACGCGACGTTGACGTCGGCCACCGGCATCACGTTCCCCGCGCCGGCCGCCGAGACCTCGATCTCGAGCAACAGGTACCGGGTCTGTTCTTTGAATAGCTGGTTCAGCGAGGCGTGCACGTTTTGTCCCGAGATCTGGGCTTTACGTCCCAGCAGCCGGACCGGCCGAACTCCGTCAGGGCAGTGGATATGAATGGTCACCCCCTGGGCCACCGCCGACAGCGCGTCACCGAACTCGGTGGCGAAGGCGAACTCCAGGTCCGCCTCATTCTCCACGAAGAAGTGGTTGCCGTCACTGGCCATGGCCAGGCGGGTCATCAAATCCTCGTTGTAGGCCAGACCGAGGCCGATCGTCGTCACCGCCATGCCCTGTCGGGCCAACGACGTGCCGAGCTGGCCCAGCTCGCCTGGCGAGCTCGGCCCCACGTTGGCCAATCCGTCGGAGAGCAGGATCAGGGTATTGACTCGATTCCGATCCAGAAACTTGCGCAGCTCCTGCGCTCCCTTGCTCACCCCGGCGAACAGCGCCGTTTGGCCGTCCGCGGTGATGCGCCGAATGGCCTGGTAGATCGCCTCGCGATCGGAGACCTTGGTCGCAGGGACCAGGACGTCGACCGTGGATTGATACGTGACTACCGACACGATGTCGTCGTCACGCAGTTGGCCGATGGCCATGATCGCCGCCCGCTTGGCCTCCTCGATCTTACGACCGGTCATCGATCCGGACCGGTCGAGCACTATGGCCAGGTTGACCGGCGCTCGCCGACCGCGCTCCGACTCGAGCCCGGTGAGGACGATCCTCACGTAGGCTTTCTGCGGCGCGCCGGTCAGCACCATCGGCGTGGACAGCTGTACGTCGAGGTCCACCGAGCGGGCCAAGGCGACCGGGGTCACCTGGACGGCCAGGACGAGCAGCAATATCGTACGGATCCACCCCTTGATCATAGACTTGGTTCTCATCGACTTCTCCTTGCGAGCCGTTCGGCCCGCTCCGTGCGTCGCGACGCTGTTGATGCGTCAACAGTACCGTCGCCCGCCCGAGGGGTGGTCAGGCGGTCGCAAGAAGATTGTAAGAATAATGTAGGAGCGAGACCCCGGTTGCAAAATTCGGGCGTCGGACCACATTGTCCTTGGACGACCTGGATCGTGGAGGTGTCATGAAGGCAATCGGTTCGAAGCTGTTGTCCTGTTCTGTCATCGTCATCCTGAGCTGTACGCTGTTCGCCTGCGGAAATGACGCGGAGCTCCGGCCGGAGCTCCAGGCTCAACTCGACGAATACGAAAACCTGATCGAGACGTATCAGCCGAAGTTTGCTGAAGCCAGGGGAAATCCACCGGCTTTCGCGGATATTTCGGATGCCTACAGTGAAGACGTCAAGGCATGGATGACCAAGTGGGAGACCGTGGCCCCGACTCTGTCCGATGAAGAAGGCGGGGCAGTCAGAGCACGGATCGACAGCCTGAACAGGCGGGCTGTAAGAATGCTCAAGGGAACTTGAGCGCCCACATCCAGGCTCCGTACTAGGGAGGCCCGCGGCCGCCGGCGCCCTTGGCGGGATCGACGCGCGCTGGCTCGCGACCCATATTGAAGCCACGTGGGAACCGTGACTTCAAACCACTGTCCCGCGTGCTTTTTCGAGCAGCACGATGGCACCGAAGAGTGCGCCCGCTGCGGGGTGATCTTCGCGAAGGTGCAAACCGGTCCGGCGCCCTGCCGGCCCTCGGGCCCGGCGCGGCCGACGGCGACCGGTCCGTCCGTCACGGAGAGCACCCGATCCTGGGACAAGGAGTGGAAGATGTTGGCGGGCGGGTTGGTCGCGGCGCTCATCGCGCACGTGCTTCCCTTCGTGCGGTTTGTGCTTTCACCGCTCGTGACGCTGCTGCACGAGTTCGGACATGCAGTCGCGGCTTGGCTGCTCGGATGTCCCGCCGTCCCCGCCTTCGATTTCGTCTACGGGGGAGGGGTCACGCATCACAAGTACTTCCAGCTTCCGCTGGGGATCCTCATTGCGGTCGGCTGGGCCTGGCTGGCCTGGACCTTCCGCCGCAACCCGCGAACGTTGGCGCTGATCGGCGTATGCACGGTCGCCTGGCTCGTCGCCGTTTCCTCGGAGTGGCGGCGCGAGGTCGTCATCTCAGCGATGGGTCACGGAGGAGAGCTGATCCTCGCGGGGGTGCTGCTCTACATGGCGCTCTCCGGCGTCGGCTGGCGCATCCCCGAGATCGAGCGTCCGCTGGGCGCGTTCACCGCCTTCTTCGTCCAGATTCAAACCATGCAGTTCGCATGGAGGCTGCGTAACGATGCCGACTACCTCGCCTGGTACCGCGAGGGCAAGGGCGGCGCGATGATGAACGATCTGGAAGTCATCGCGCTCGACATCAAGATCTGGACCGGCCTGTCGCTCGACATCGAGCAAGTGGCCGGATGGCTGCTGGCGTTCTCGCTGATTCCCGTGGCGATTGCCATCCTGCTGTACGTTTTTCGGGAGCCCGTGAACGCCTTCGCGAGGTCGCTGCTCTTGCTCGATCCGGACTGATCGTCGCCCGACAGAATCGATTGCATCGACGGGTCTTCTGCTCGACACCGCTCAGCGAAGGCTACCTGGCTCTGAAGCACCCCTCAGCACGAGGAGCCGAGTTCCCTCGGGCACGCCGCGGTAGAGAGCTGCGGCATCCGTGGATCGCAGGTGTAAGCGCAGCCGGGGTACGCCGGAAGGCCGCGCTGCGTCGACGGCGTCCCGTAACCAGTTCGCGATGCCCGATAGCCACACCGGGTTCCGCTCCAGGCCAGGCTCACCGTCGTCATCGGCGACGCATTCCACGACCAGCCCTTGTTCGAACCGGAGCAGGAAGCGCCGTGGCACGGGTACGGCCTGCTCCGGAGTGAGCGGAATGGGCGGATCGTAGGATGGGTCGTCCAGGTCGATGCGGCTCGCCTCGATCACGTGCCGCTTTTTTTGGCGCCGCGGGGTCAGCTCCGCGCCGTTCCACACGCGCGAGTGCCATCCCGCGGAAGGCTCTCGTTTCACGAAAAGCACGCTCGGCGTTCCGATTTCAACGCTCTGAATCTCGTACTCCGCGAGTTTCGCTCCCGCGAGCCCCAGCTGCAGACTACCCACGCGCAGATCCAGAATCAGGTACGGCTCCTCTCCGGAGGCGAGCTCGAGCAGCCGCTCCAACTGAGCGTTCTCTTGTTGTAGCCGCGCCGCCTCGGCCGCCAGATCCGAGGAGGGAACCACGTCGGTCCCTCCGGTGAGACCGAACAGGGTCGCCAGGACGCCGGCGAGCGCGAGAGGCTTGAATCGGGAACGATTGGACATGGGCCGAGGGTCCTTCCTTATTAATGGATGAAGATCTGCGTACCGGGCTTCGCTTGGTGAAACACCTTGCGCAGGTCCTCACGACCGAGCCGAACGCAGCCGTGGGTCACGCCTCGCCCGATCAAGCGCTCGTACAACGTCCCGTGGATCAGGTACCCATCGCCGAAGTCGAGGGCGTACTCGCCCAGGGCTCCGTAATCGAATCGGTCACTCGGGTCGACGGGTGGTGGATGACCTTCTTCCAGGAACGCCCAGTCCGGTTTCTTCCACACCGGGTTATCGATCTTCATCCGAACGCGGAATACCCCCGTCGGCGTATCGAAGACCCACTTTCGATTCCCCGAGTCGTCGATCAACACGTTGCCGGAGCCTGCCGAACAGTCGGTCTCGAGCAGCGTCTCCTTCCTGCGGCGAAGGGCGAGGCGGTTGTTCGTCCGGTCGATGACGATGTAGGTCTCCCGCGGTCCCACGTTGCTCCAACGTCGAAGCAAACGCTGCCGTTCCCCACGCAGCTGCGAAACAAGATCCCGCGAGACCTCTCCTTCGAGCTCGCTCGAGGATGCGGTCTTTCCACCGGGCAGGTCCGAATCGCCGAGCGGCCGGTAGGAGTACCCACTGCTCCCGACGAACAGGCCGACGCAAACGCAGGCCAGTACCAACGCCATCATCCAGCGGCCGCTTCTCCGGGGGACGCGTAGGACAATGCCGGCGCCTGAGGTTTGAACGCGACCGGGGGCGGTGGCGTATGGCGCTGAGCGTCGAGTCCCGTCGCTCATCGGGATTCTCCGTTCGCGGCACCCCAGCGGATCAGGTCCGAGAAAGTTCCCCCCGACCCGTCGCCTCCGACGATCGTCACCGGGGTTCCCACACGGATCCGCTCGAACAACTCGTCCATGGACGCGTTGGAGATCGCAACGCAGCCGCGCGTCCAGTTGCGGCCGCGCCCGCCCTCGCCGTGGATCTCGATCGCGCTTCCGACGCCGACGTCTTTCGGCACCCGACCCTCTCGGCGCGCGCGTCGGAACCGCTCGACGTCGTCGCGATTCGGATAGTCGAGTCGGAGCGCCTTGTAGTAAATGGAGCGCCCGGAGTCCAACTTGCTCTCGACGCGGTAGCGTCCCTCGGGAGTGGCCTCGTCTCCCGCGTGCCGCTTCGTCTCGAGGCTGTTGGAACCGATGTCCGCAACGAACGAGCGGACGGCCTCGCCGTCCTCGAGAAGCACCAGTTCCTGCCGGTCCTTGTAGACGACGATGGCGGGCCTACGCTTGCGCCGCGACCAATCGACGGTGGCATCGATCCATTCTCGCCATTTGCGGACCTCGTCGGGATCGACGTAACGAGCCGCTCGCGAGCCGGTGCGGTCGAGCGCCTGTCGGACTCCGGCGAGGGCCTCGTTGGCGCGTAGTGCGGCGCGTGGGAAATCACCTTCGTCGGCAAGGCTTCGTGCTTCCTCCAGAGCGATCCGCGATCGCCGCAGCAGGGTTCTCTCGAAGCCGAGCGAGGGCGTGGAACGGGAAAGAAACTCGGCGCTGTCGAGCGATCGCTCGGCGCGGTCCAGCGCCGCCTCGGCCGCGGCGCGCGTTTCCGAGAGACGTCGCCCGGCCATCTCGGCCGCCGCGGCCGCTTGCCGCTCTGCCTGCCGGAAGGCGCTGCGAATGTCGGAGTAGTCGCGCGCGAGACGGAACCGGCTCCGTTCCCGGTGGTAGGAGGCGATAGCCTCGCGGTATCCCGCTACGGCTTCCGCCAGCGCTTCCGGCGCCCAGCGGTTCGCGCCCGCATCCCGCGCATGCCGGATCGCCGATTCGGCGGCTTGCATCTCGGTTTCGGTCGCAGACCGGCCCTCCGGCCACATATATGCCCCGACCGAAATGCCGCTCGCGAGAACGAAACCCGCGCCGATCAGGCCGGCGGATCGTCGCGATCGAACGGGGAAGCGAACCCTCACACCACCTCCAGGCCTTTGTTTACGCACGCAAGCCGTGTACCAGTCTTGACACGGCCGGTGCATCGTGGCCGGTGCATCAAACATGTGCCGGAATCCAAAAACGAAATCCGGATCACGAAAAAGTCCACCTGCGCCCAGCTTCCGACGGACCGGACACCAGGTGGTCCCGCGCGATTCCACCCCTGGGCACGTCTCTTGCAGCTCGGAAACGGTGGAAAAGGGTGTCTCGGCTGACACGGAGCGGTAGACACCCCGAGGAGGAGGTACGTGATGATCCGAAGATCCCCGATTCCATGGATCGTGATATCTCTGGCTCTGCTTGCCGGGTGCGCCGAAGCCCCGACCGAGAAGCTCGAGCAGGTCGAAAAAGCGATGGCCGATGCGCGGGCCGCTGAGGCAAAGCAGTACGCTCCCGAGGCCTGGGCCGACCTGCGGGATCAGCAGGTCCGCCTCCAGGCCGAGTTGAAGGCCCAGAAGAACAAGTTGGGCGTTCGCCGCTCCTACGATGAAACGGAGAAGCTGGCGGAGCAGACGCGGCAAGCGGCGGAGGACGCAGCCGCGACCGCGATTGCGGCCAAGGAGCAGGTACGCGGCGAGGCGTTTGCTCTGATCGCCGATGCAAGGGTCAAGCTCGAAGAGCTGCACGAGCTGATCAAGGGCGCTCCCCGCGGCAAGGGCAGTGATGCCGACCTGGCCGTTCTGAAGAGTGACGCGGGCGAGCTCAAGCTGACGATTGACGCCGGAGAGGAAGCCTACGAAATGGGAGACTACCTCACGGCGAAGGTCAAAGCGGAGGCGGCCATCCGCACGGTTGAGGAGATCAAGGCCGAGATCGAATCCGCCAAGAGGATGTCGGGACGCACTGCATCCTGAACCCGAGCCCCTCGATAGGGGGTCCACCGCCAGTCCGGCTCCGGCCGAAGCCCCAGTAGAATCCGGCGTGCTGGTTCAGAGACGGGGCCGCGCGGGGCAAGTCATCGCTGTCGTTCGCCGGCCTTCGGCCTCTTGCGCGCCGCTTGCCCTCCCCGCGGAAAGCGTGGGAATTGGACTTCGTCCGCTTCGGCGTGCGCGGCCAGCAGCGAATACACTGCCCGGGCACCGACGGCCAGAGCCGTACCGTCAACGTTTCGCAGGACGCGTCGATCGCTCTCCAGCACGCGCGCTGCGCGCGCCAGCACCGAGCGCGCCCCATCGCTGTTGCCGCGCTGAACATGGCAGAAGCCCACGCACACTTGCGTCACCGCCTTCCAGAATCTCGTCTCTCCGCCGGCAATCTCGTCCGATTTCCAAACGTGCTCGAAGAGCTCGTGGGCTTCGAAGAACCTGTGCTGGTCGAACAGATCCGCACCCAGGCGAATCGCCTCCTCCACCTCATTCGGCGGGTGCACTCGTTGTCGCAGGGCGTCAGCCGATCCGCGCGGCCGCGGACGACCGTATTGGTCGCGCGCCCCGGCGTAGGTGGGACGCCCTTCAGCGTCGCGGTCCCGTTTCGACATGCGTTTCTACAATAGCGTAGTCGTTCTGACCTGCTCCCTGGTTGTGGACCAACCCAGTTTCTTGGTGTTCGCAGCTACGTCCGAAAATGGCCAGTTCTCGCCGCGAGCGATGCCCGTCGGCAGCACCATGTTGATCTTGGCACCGCCGACCGACTATTTCACCGAACACCTGTTGCGATTCAATGCGAGTGGCGAGAGCCATCTCGTGTTCTTTTCCGAGCGTATGAGACGTCAAGCGGTGCAGAGACTAGGGGACCGATACGCGTTCGAGACGCGCGTCGGTGGACCGGACGCCCTGCCGTACCCCGACGCCAAGTTCAAGAGAGTCTTCGCTTTTTGCTACTTCGATTTCTTGCCCGATGAACAACGAACGCCAGCCGCGACCGAGCTATGCCGAATACTGTCACCGGGCGGTCTCGTGCTCACGACGTACCTTGCGCATCCCCGGGGTGCCATCCAGCGACTCTCCGTCTTTGGGTTGCGCCTGGGTGGACTTTCCAAAGGCCTGGCACACATCGAGCTCCGGCCGGTGCTCGAGGAAGTAGGGTTCAGCAAGATCGAGATCGTGCCGTGCCATCAGAGGGGTGTCCCTATCGAATTGGCCATAGCAGGGAAGCGCGCCTGCAAATCGGATCGCCCTTCCCTCGGGTAATTGACTGAGTTACCGGCAGGGGTCCCGGTTCCGGGACCCCATACCGCTTAAACGGTCAGTCGGCGGCGGCGTGCTCGAGGCTCCTCACCTCACCGGCGGCTATCATCGCGTCGCGGAGCTGACCCGCCAGATCACCCAAGTATCCGGGCGAGTGCGGAATCAGGATCGTGTTGGTTTTCGAGGACTGGCCCAGGTCCTTCAAGGTGTCGAAGTACTGGGTCATCAGGATGAGATTCATCACGTCCTGGGCCGAGGCGCCAGGCACCGTCTTCTGGAACTCGTCCACCGACTCGCGCAGTCCCTCGACGATGGCGCGCCGCTGATCGGCGATGCCCTTGCCGGACAGCGCCTTGCTCTCGGCATCCGCCTCGGCGGCCTTGACCATGATGATCTTCTCCGCTTCGCCCTTCTCGGTGGCCGCGATGCGCATGCGTTGGGTCGCGTTGATCTCGTTCATCGACTCTTTGACCTTGGCGTCGGGATCGATGTCGGTCACCAGCGCCTTGACGATCCCGTAGCCGAAATCGTTCATGACCTGGGCCAACTCGGTCTTGACCGCGACCGCGATTTCGTCCTTCTTCTCGAAGACGTCGTCCAGCTTGATCCGCGGTACCCGGGCGCGAACAACGTCGAAGACGAACGAGGTGACCTGCTTGACTGGATCATCCAGTTTGTAGAACGACTCGTAGATCTTCTCGGGCAGCACGAAGAACTGGACCGACACGACGACCTGGACGAACACGTTGTCCTCGGTCTTGGTCTCGACCTTGACGTCGAGCTGCTGGATGCGCAGGTTAACCGTGCCAGCGACCTTTTCCACGAAGGGTAGCTTGATGTGGAGTCCGGGCTGCGCAACGCGCTCGAACTTGCCGAAACGCTGGACGATCGCGGCCGTCTGCTGCTGAACGAGAAAGAAGAACGGCAGCACGGTCGCTTCGAACTTTCTTCGGTAACTGACTGGGGTGGCCATTTTCGCGCTCCTTTCCGCTTTCGGTAGTTCTTACACCCGAGGCTGCCGGTCTATTCGTGCCCATACCGAAGACCTCATCCGCCCGCCGCCGCAGCTACGGTGTTTGCTTTCGCTGGTCAGTTAGGTCAAGCTCATGCTCCGATGGCCCGACTCGGTTCCGTACTGCTAATCACCGGTCTGCTGGTTGCGCCCGGCGCGGCTTCTTTCTCGGCCCACGCTCAGAGCCAGGAGGAACCGGCGGAGCAAGAACCGGAAAAGAAGCGCAGCTGGTCCAACACCACCGACCTCAGCCTCGTTCTGACCGAGGGCAACTCCGAGACCCAGTCCTTCGGTTTCACCAGCGACTTCGAGCAGAAATGGAAACGGTCCACCGTCCTCGTGAAGCTTCAGGCGACGGTGAAAAACACCGACGACGACCCGTTCCTCCAGGTCGACCCCGGGTTGACCTTCTTGCCCGGCGAGAGTCCGACAGACCCTCCCAAGAGCCTGGTCGATCACGGGTCGGAACCTGACGTGGAGAAGTACTTCGCCGAGACACGCTTCGAGCGGGAGATCTCTAAACAAGATTCTAAGAGAATAAAGAGGGGCTTCACCTGGAACGTCGGTGCGACTTGGGATCGGGACGTCGACGCCGGCATCCTCAGCCGCACGGCCGTGTTCAGTGGTGTGGGTCACGTCTGGTGGAAGCGAGACGATCTCAAGTTCAACACTGCCTACAGTCTGAGCTACACCCAGCGCGACGAGGAGAACCCCGATCCCGAGAAGGACCAGGAGTTCGTCGGCTGGCGCTTCAGCTGGAACTACCTAAACAAGTGGGGCGAAGCCACTACCTTCAAGAACGACTGCTTTGTCAACGTCAGCCTCGCCGACCGTAACGACTGGTCGTCGAACATGGTGACCTCCCTCGACGTGTCGATGACGGAGAAGCTGGCACTCAAGATCAGCCTTCAGTGGCTGTACAACAACGAGCCTGCGCTGGAAGACGTGGATATCATCGCGTTCGTCAAGCTGATCGATCCCGACGGCGTTCCCGGGAGTGGCGACGAGTTCTTCGAGACCGTCGGCGACGACGACCCCGACGCGTTCGAGATCGTGTTGGGCGAGGACCGGGTGCGAAAAAAAAAGCTGGACACCGTCTTCCGCACGTCGCTGTCGATCACGTTCTAGCGGGCCCGCCTCGAGCCTTGCAGCCGATGGCGCCGTACGTCGCAACGCCGGAGCAAGTTCAGGCAGCTTGGCGCAGCTCGACAAGAGGACAGCCGCGATGAAGTGGGCATGAACGGCGTGGAACCTTTCTGAAAGTCTCCCTGTTCAGACGGATCGAACGGCCACGAAATCGAGTACGTCGCGTAGGGGCCCCGTGTACCCGGGTCCCTACCGTGACCACCCTGCTGGGTTCAGACCGCAAACGCAGGAACTATGTCGGGCTCGACTTCGACAAGAAACTGAGGACGTACCGGCTCCGGCTCGGCAGCCCGCCGCCGACCCGCACACGCCGACCCGCACACGCCGGCCGCGCGCTCGGACTTCGCGCGCGCTAGTTGGCCAGACAAACCCGCGTCGACGGTTTGCCTCCGCTGCAGTTGTTCGAGCAGCAGTCGCTGTCGTTCCTACACGATTCGCCGACGTCGGCACACGTTGACACGCAGGCCGGATCGTCCGTGCAGTCAGGATCGGAGCAATCGATGAAACCGTCGCAGTCCTCGTCGTTCCCCCCGCTGCAGACCTCGGCCCCCACGGTGCAGTCGAGAGCGCAGTTGCTGCACGTCTCGTCACCCTCGCAGGTCAGGTCCCCGCAGCAGAAGGTGCCCGGCGTCGCGGGAACGTTCGTGCAGCTGAAGCCGCCGGTGTTGCAGCGCGAATCGCTGCACCCCAGCGGGTTCACACCTCCTCCGTCGCCGCAGCAGAAGCGATTGGCGGGCTTGCCGTTCTGCTTGCCGTTGCAGTCCGCAGGACAGTTCACGCAGTTCTCACCATCACCGGCTTCGCAGATGCCGTTGTCGCACTGCGCGCCCTGGCTGGTCCCGCTGACGCAGTCGCTCGGGCAGCTGCTGCAGTCCTCGCCGAGCTCGCACTGGCCGTCATTGTCACAGACCGTGCATCCGCTGCAGCCCGAGGTGTCGAAACCGTCGCACGTCGCGTTGCATGCCAGGGTGCCGCCGCCGGAGCAACCCTGCGACCCACAGGTTTCTCCGCCGAGCGCGGTTCCGTCGCAGACTTCGTTGCACTCGATGACGTTGTTGCCGCACGTGGGAACACACGGCGCCGATACGTTGTAACCGCAGCTCAGGAAGACGCTCTCGATCTTGCCGACCTCGGTCGCCGAGTAGCCGAGATTGACGGCTGCCGTGAGTACCGCCTGCGCCGCATCCTCCTGGTTCGAGTTCGAGTTGGTCATGCCGAGACCGGTCCAGTGAGCCCGCTCGGTCTGGTCCCGCCCGATCTGATCCCAGACGCGCATCATGCAGGTGGACCAGATCTGGCCGTCAGTGTGAATCTGTCCGGTGAGGTCCTCGGGGTAGTGGCCAGTGTAGTTCGTGATGCGCCCGCCCCAGAACGGGTTGTGGCCGTCCCAGTTGAACACCCAATTGTATTCGGAATCGGCCGGCGTCCACTGACCGAGGCTGCGGCTGTAGGACGCGGCGACGAAGTCGCCGACGCCCTCGCTGAGACCGTTGACCTGGGACAGGCTACCGCCGGTGACCCAGTCGTGGAGGCCGTGACCCAACTCGTGGATCACGACGTCGACATCCTCGGCGTCGTCCACGCCCCCCTCGCCGAAGGCCAAACGGCCGGTGCTCGGGACGTAGTGCGAGTTGTCGGTACCCGAGAGTCCGTGGGGGTCGTACTGCACGCCATCCTT
>Ga0255055_10001322_pt1 | contig 18384 bp, 11 predicted proteins | sample JV7_2_27_MG_FD_188633 | JGI IMG/M metagenome (GOLD analysis project Ga0255055, IMG submission 188633) | Seawater microbial communities from Jervis Inlet, British Columbia, Canada - JV7_2_27 | ecosystem: Environmental > Aquatic > Marine > Inlet | place: Canada: British Columbia | collected... | reverse complement strand
TTAAATTACGGAAACTGGATTTGAGTTACACTTTGGTTATCAAGATTTTTTAAACCTCAGCGATTTGCATTTTGCTACCTTTCTAGGAAAAAATTTAGTAAGTCGCCCGGTTTTTAGCCAATGACCTGTGAGATTTTTGGATTTTTTTGGACACAGATTTTCGCAGATAAACTCAGATCTTATTTTATCTTTAACCTATTCATTTGACCTGTTTACATCTGTTTGTATGCCTGTACGTTTTATTCTAATTATCAGGCTTCGGCTTCCCAGCATACAAGCTTTCAAGCTTCAGGCAAAATCATGGACATCGACCTTCGCTTTTCCCGGTGCCTAATGCCTAATTCATTAACCTCTGTATTTATTGGATTATTTTTGATATACTGATGAATTGTACAAAACAAGGTTCAAGAACTTCCAGATACGCTTATTAAGTATTGCGCTGTGGGTGGATTAGCGCATATAAGGGTGGGTTCAAATTTACCTTAATCAAGCGTTCCAAGTTTTAAAAAGGGTTAGTTTGTCTTATATTTAATGAATTCTATCTATTTTAATTTTTAAAACTTGAAACCCTTCGGGACTGCCGATCTTACTCCGCCTGCGGCGGATCAGATGCCGTCCCGCATAGCCAACTATAGCGGAACGACATCTTCCTTGTAGCTGTGGCAACCTCGACACTCGCTCGATTAAGGTTCCATAATTGATACAATGTTGCTGTAGGATTGGAGAAGTTAGAATGGACAATACCAGCAGCGTTTTGCCACACGGTGGTGAGCTGATAGATCTGTGTGTGGATGAAAAACGCGCCCTTTTGTTAAAGGAAATCACCCTCAACCTGCCGGATATTACCTTAAATGAACGCCAGATGTGCGATCTGGAGCTGCTGGCAACCGGCGGGTTTTCGCCGCTAAAAGGTTTTATGACCCGCTCTGATTATGAATCCGTCCTTGACCGCATGCGGCTTCAAAATGATACCCTGTGGCCGATTCCGATTTGCATGGATGTCGGCGAGCTTCAGGCCCGCAGCCTTGAAGCCGGTCAGTCTGTGGCCCTGCGGGATCCGGAAGGCTATTTGCTTGCGGTTATGCATGTTGAAGACATCTGGCCGGTGGAGCGCGAAAAGGAAGCCCGGCTGATCTATGGCACGCTTGATAAAACCCATCCGGGAACCGATTATCTGTTTAATACCGCCGGCGATTACTACATCGGCGGCAAACTTGAAGTTTTAAGCCCGCCGCTGCATTCTGATTTTAAGCAGCTTCGCATGACCCCGGCTGAGATCCGGTCAAATTTCAAAAAATTCGGCTGGAAGCGCATGGCGGCGTTTATGACCCGCAACCCGATTCACCGCCCCCAGTTTGAAATGACGATTAACGCCATGCGCGATGCCAATGCCAATCTTTTGCTGCTGCCGGTTGCCGGAATGAGCAAGCCCGGCGATTTTGATCACTTCACCCGGGTGCGCTGCTATCGGCGGGTTGCGGACCATTATCCGCCGGATACCTTTATGCTGAACCTGCTGCCGCTGGCCATGCGCATGTCCGGTCCCCGGGAAGCCCTGCTGCATTCCATCGTTGCCAAAAATTACGGCTGCACTCATTTTATCACCGGCCGGGATCATGCCGGTCCCGGGCTCGATTGCAATGGCAATCCTTATTATAAAAGTGACGAAGCCTGCAAACTGACCGCAGAACACAGTAAAGAGGTCGGTTTGACGGTTGTGCCTTTTGCCGAGATGGTCTATCTGCCCTTTGAAGATGAATTCCGCTGCGCCGATCAGGTACCGGAGGGCACGCAGTTTATTTCGCTTTCCGGCTCGGATATTCGAGAACGTATCCGTACCGGCCGCAAGATACCGGATTGGGCCACGTTTCCCGAAGTTATCGAAGAACTTCAAAAGGCGTATCCGCCGCCGCGCAAACAGGGGCTCACCGTTTTCTTGACCGGCCTTTCCGGTGCCGGAAAATCCACCATTGCCAAAGTGCTCTATGCACGTTTCCTGGAAATGGGGGATCGTCCGGTAACCCTGCTGGACGGCGACATCGTGCGGCACAATTTGTCCAGCGAGCTCAGCTTCTCCAAAGAGCACCGGGATATTAACGTCCGGCGCATCGGTTTTGTTGCCAGCGAGATTACAAAAAACCGCGGCATTGCCGTTTGCGCCCCGATTGCGCCGTATGCCACCACCCGCCGGGAAATCCGTAAAACGATCGAAGGCTATGGCGGCTTTATCGAGGTGCATGTGGCCACACCCATCGAGGTTTGTGAAAAGCGGGATCGCAAAGGCATGTATGCCAAGGCCCGAGCCGGGCTGATCAAAGGCTACACCGGCGTCGATGACCCTTACGAAGTGCCTGAAAATTGTGAGGTGCGTATCGATACCACCAATATGACACCGGATGAGGCTTCCCGCCAGATCATACTTGTTCTGCAGCAAAAAGGTTATATCTAAAGAGTGACTAATGTGTATTCTTCACCACAGAGATCACAGAGATCTCAGAGAAATTCAAAATTTAAATCTATCAGCAGATTGACGCACATTTGGATGGGGGAATTATATGTCCGCAGATTTCGCAGATTCCCGCAGATTATAATTAGGTTAAAAAACACATAAAAAAAAGTAAATTAGGCAGATTATTACCTGTATAAGTGAACATTTATAACTTTTTTTATTAATCCGTGTAATCCGCGTAATCTGTGGATTATAAAATCACAAATTCAATAAAATCTGTGGATCGGCTTTGCGACTTTGCGTGAGGCATAATTCTTTAGCTCACTTTAGTTCACTTTAGTCACTATAAGGCTACTTTATGAACATACTGGTTACCGGCGGTGCCGGGTATATCGGCTCGCATTGCTGCAAAGAGCTGTCCAAAAAGGGCTTTCAGCCCGTAACAATCGATAATCTGGTATACGGGCATAAGAATTTTGTCAGGTGGGGCGAATTCTTTCAGGGCGATGTGGGTGATCCGGCCGATTTAAAAAAATGCCTCGCTCAATATAAAATCGATGCCGTCATGCACTTTGCGGCTTATGCTTATGTGGGAGAATCGGTTGAAGATCCCGTAAAGTATTATGAAAATAACCTGCGCAACACGATCCAGCTGCTGCATGCCGTGCTGGACCATAACATCAAATATTTTGTGTTTTCTTCAACCTGCGCAACCTACGGCAATCCCCAAAAAACACCGATTGACGAAGGCCACCCCTTAAACCCCATCAATCCCTATGGCAAAACCAAGCGCATGATTGAAGAAATCCTGCAGGACTATCGGAACGCTTATGGTCTGAAATATATCAGTCTGCGCTATTTCAACGCCGCCGGAGCAGATCCGGATGCGGAAGTCGGCGAAGATCATGATCCCGAGACCCATTTAATTCCGCTGGTACTCGATGCCGCCGGCGGAAAACGCAAGTCGATTAAGGTATTTGGCACCGATTATGAGACAGCGGACGGCACCTGCATCCGGGATTACATACACGTTACCGACCTGGCCCGGGCTCACATCCTGGCGCTGCAGCGATTACTGGGCGGGGCGGACAGCAGCGTCTACAATCTTGGAAACGGTCAGGGATTTTCCGTGCTGGAGGTCATCGAGCACGCCCGCAAAATCACCGAAAAAAATATTGCCGTAGAAAATTCAGATCGTAGGCCGGGTGACCCGCCGGTGCTGATCGCCTCCAACGAAAAAGCCGTAAAAGAGCTTGGCTGGAAACCGCAATATGCCGATATAGATGATATCATCGGCACCGCCTGGAAATGGCATCAAAAGCTTTGAGCCTTTCTGGCTCAAATCTTATTTAACAGGGTAGATCTGTGTGGAGCTTGCCGCGGCGACGTGTCCCGGCGAAGTCTTGACGAAGTCGGAAGCTCTCAAGAGCGAAGACGGGTCTGTGGCTAATTAAAGATTCAGCGTCCATTTGCGGTTAATTAACTTACAATTCAGGTTGGCTAAAATGTTCCCTTTAACAAAATCAAGTTTGAAACTGGCGCCCTTGCTGATGCTTGTCTGCTTCAGCGGCATTTACAGCTGCACCGCTGCCATGAATGGAACAGATGCTGACCCCGGGGTGGAAACCTATTCATATTTAACCGGCAAGCTGATCAGAACCTATGAATCCGAATATCATGAGACGGTTCAGGCTGTCCGCAATACACTCGAAAAGCTAAAAATCCCCATAACGGATACGATTGCGGATGGATTAAAAACCGAATTTAAGGCCAAACGCGCTGATGACACCCCGGTTGGCGTCCAAATCGTCCTGATCGATAAAGAGCATACCCAGGTTTCGGTCAATACCGGGAACGTGGGTGTCTGGGATCGCAGGGTTTCGGAACAAATTCACGGCTATATCAGTGAGGCGCTGGATCTCAAAATTGTTGATGCTGAAAAACCCCCGCAAGATTCAGCTAAAGAAGATACTCAGCCCATCGTCGGCGAAGTGATTCAACCGGGAATTTCCGAGGAAGATCTTGCCGAAGATTCGAGTCCGGCGACCGTTCAAGCTGCACCCACTGCCAGGCCAATTTTCCCCGACCCGGCCAGCGTCATTTTTTTCGAGCAAAATTCCAATGCGATTCCGGACACCGAAATTGATAAACTGGAGCGGATTTATGAAATTCTGATAAATAATCCGGAAGCCGAACTGATGCTCAATAGCTATTCGGATTCAATCGGCGCCCCCTCATACAATCAAATGATCTCAGAAATCAGGGCCAATGCAGTCAAGAGCTATCTGGTCGGCGAAGGAATCCATCCTTCCCGAATCATGGCAATGGGCCATGGTGCTCAAAGATTTATTGCCACAAATAAAACGGGAGAAGGCCGCCGCATGAACCGCCGGGTTGAGATTGAAGTTATCGGCGTAAAAGCGGAATCAACAGATTAAGCGAATGTAATAATCCGCAGATTACGCAGATTATCAGGATTAGAAAAAAACAAATCCAAAAAATAACTATCCACAGACTTGTCCGCCAATTTTCGTGGAGGATTACACGGATTCCCACAGATTTAAAAAATTAAAAAGCAAAATTATTAAAAATTAATCTGCGGGCGTCTGCGTGAATCCGCGGTTAATAAAAAATTCAAATAACTAAACCAATAAAACGTATAAACAGGAACTGCAGTGCCAAAAGCTAAAAACGAAAAACTAACGCGCATCATTATCATCGGCGACGCTGAAAACGGGGCTCGCCGGCTGGCCGTGGCTCTGGCATCCGACTATCACATCAGTGCTGCCCCGAATATCCTGGATGCCGCCGGGCAGATGAAAAAAGAAGGCTTCAGCGCGGTCATCTTCGATCTGAGCCATGCGGATTCTGATCTGGAAAATATCATCCAAACGCTTCAGCATCTGGCCCCGCAGACTCCCATTATTGTCAGCGGGCCTTTGCACGATGCGCAACTGGTCGTAAAGGCCATTAAAGCCGGGGCCGCCGATTATATCACCCAACCGGTTGTGGCCGAAAAACTGCGCCTCTCCATTAACCAGACCCTTGAAAACCGCAGTCTGAAAAATGAAGTCGACTACTTAAGGCGCCAGCAGGACGTGGTTTATGACCCTGATCGTATTATTGCCGTCAGCCCGGCCATGCAGGAGGTCATGACCGGCATCAGGAGGCTGTCTCAAAGCGACTCCATCGTTTTAATGACCGGAGAAACCGGAACCGGAAAAAGCTTTCTTTCCGGAAATATTCACTTCAACAGCCCCCGGCGGAACAAAGCGTTTGTCAAAGTGAACTGCGCTAATATTCCGGAGACCTTAATGGAAAGCGAGCTTTTTGGCCACGAAAAAGGCGCATTTACCGGTGCGGATAAAAGTCGAATCGGGCGTTTTGAGCAGGCCCACGGCGGCACGATTTTTTTGGATGAGTTTTGCGAACTCAGCGTGGATTTGCAGGCAAAGCTGCTGCGGGTGCTGGAAGATAAAAGCTTTGAGCGCCTGGGCGGCAGCAAAACCATCCGCGTCGACACACGGATCATCGCGGCCACCAACCGCGACATCGAAGCCCTGGTACAGGAAGGAAAATTTCGTGAAGACCTGTATTACCGGGTCAACGTACTGCGAATGCACATGCCGCCGCTTCGGGAGCGCACCGAATGCATCGAGCCGCTGGCGTACCATATGCTGGGCCGAATGTCCCGGGGGGCAAATATGTTAGTCGCGACCCTGTCTCCCGAAGTTCTGGTTTTGTTTAAGACTTACCCCTGGCCCGGAAACATACGCGAGCTGTCCAATACCATCGAAAGAGCCTTATTCCTGAGCGACGGACCGACCATCGAGGCGGTGCATATTTCTCTGCCGGAGATCAGCGAATGGCCGGCCGCACCACCCCCCTCAAAGCATCTTCGGCTTTCAAATCAGGAAGAAAAAGAACTCATCTATCGCGCGCTTCAAAAAAACCTGTGGATTCAGAAAGACGCTGCCAGATACCTCGGCCTGACCCCCCGCGCCTTGAACTACCGCATCAAAAAGCATGGCATAACACACGCGCGCTGGCGCAAAAATAAATAAAAGCAGTCTCAATCCGCCGTAAGCGGACTTACTCACCTGTGCGGGCAAGCGCCCAAAGCAAACCGTGAATGGCAAATCATCCACAGATTACGCCTCCGGCTCGTACAAGCCTACGGCTCGGAGAGCAGATTACACGGATTAATAAAAAATAAATCATAAAAGCTCCCTTATAGAGATAATAATCTGCGTGATTAGCTAATGCGTTTTTTATGCCATTTAATCAAATTATAATCTTCGGGAATCTGCGTAATCTGTGGATAAATTAGTTTTTAATTTCTCTGTGATCCCACGCCCGCCATGCGAGCAAGGCGAGGCGGGCGGGTCTGTGGTTAAAAAAAAATAATAATCTGCGAAAATCGGTGTAATCTGCGGATAATGAAATCACAAATTCAATGAAATCTGCGGATCGACTTTTAGCTCAAAAATTATTTAACTATTTGATTTACCTCTTTAAATATTTCGAAGAAACGAGCGTAGCGGACCTGTCCGCCAATCTTTGTGGAGGATTTAACTGGGGCGATTTAACAATTTAACTAAAAATAGAAATTTATTATTTTAAGGACGTCCCCACCTATCTTTTTAAATGCATTGTTTACAGGTAATCGGAAAAGATATAATATGCCGGTACGTAAACACGGAAACATTCATACTGAATTAAAAGTTTTTAAACGACTTCATTCTAATGCATCCTGAACAAAAAAAAATATTTCAAGCAATGACCCCTGAACAAAAGCTAAAGGTGGCGCTTGATCTTTACCATTCTGCAAGAGAAATCAAAACTGCCGGTTTAAAAAACCAACATCCTGACTGGACAATGGATACCATCAAGCAAAAAGTCAGGGAAATTTTCCTGTATGCCAGAGCATAATTTATTTCGCATTTTCGTCCGCCGCATAAACAAGCTTTCTGTTCCCTATATGATAACAGGTGCGGTTGCCAGCATAATCTATGGGGAACCTAGATTAACCAATGATATCGATCTGGTAATTGACCTGAAGCCCGACGATGTAGCACTTTTTACAGATTCTTTTCCAATCGAAGAATTTTACTGCCCGCCATCTGAAGTTATTAAATTGGAGATAAGCCGTTCTCTGAGGGGGCATTTTAATCTAATTCACCATGCAACCGCGTTTCGGGCTGATATTTACGCATCCGGTCAGGATGAATTGCACCATTGGGGTTTGGGCAACAGAAAACTGATTGAGGTCGAAGGAGAGGAGTTTTGGCTGGCAGCGGCTGAATATGTTATTTTGCGGAAGCTTGAATATTACCGTGAGGGAGGTTCGCAAAAGCATCTGCGCGATATATCCGGTATTGTGGCGCTATCCTCCGATCAAATTGATTTCAAAGTATTGGAAGAAAGAATCAAAGATATGCTTCTCGAAAAAGAATGGAACGCCGCTAAAAGTTTTAAAATCTGAAAAATCATCTAAGTTTTACTTTGAGCTTTCAGCTTATAGCCCTAAATAATCTGCGGATATAATTTTCGTTTTTAACCTATCAAAAATCTGCGTTAATCGGTGTAATCTGCGGATAATGAAATCACAAATTCAATGAAATCTGCGGATCGGTTTTTAGCTCAAAAATTATTTAACTATTTGATTTACCCCGTTAAATGTTTCGCAGAAACGAGCGTAGCGGACCTGTCCGCCAATCTTTGTGCAGGACTTGTGCGCCTGGCGCATTTAAGCGGGGCGATTTAACAATTTAACTAAAAATAGAAATTTACTTTTTTAAGGACGTCCCCACCTATATACTACGAATCAACCATTTAACGATTTAACTACCACCTATCATCCCAATGATAGGAGGTAAGTGCGCAGGTTGGCTTTTTTGTTGGTGATGCCGAGTTTTTTGCGCATGTTTACGCGGTGGGTCTCAACGGTTTTTCCGGAAACATTCAGCAGGTCGGCGATTTCCTTGGTGCTTTTGCCGTGTTTGACCAGATCGGCTATCTCGATTTCGGACGGGGTTAAATCAAGATATTTTGCGGATAACTTCCTGGAAAACGGTGAAATGATGTTGTTTAGATTGGATTCCAGGATGTTTAGATAGGAACGGAATTTATCATCTTTTATATTTCTTTTCATTTTTTCAATATAGGGCAGAGCCAGTTCCTTTACGCTGCTCAATAACCTTTCTTCAAGATCCTTGCGGTCTTCATCTCGCTTTTGCAGCAAGACTTCCAGAGCGGTATTAAGCTCCTGGAGTTCTTTGGTCTTGCGTTCTAATTCTTCGGTTCGTTCCGCAACCCGGTATTCAAGCAGGCGACCGGTCTTTTTTTGGGCCTCTTCGGCCTTTTTATTTTCGGTGATATCTTTTGAGAAAATGGCCAGACTTTGAACATTGCCTTGATTATTCGGCACCGGGTTCACATTGACATCTTTTATACGACCTTTAATTTTTTCAATATGGTTTACCGGCTTTGCGGTAGAGATGACCTTTTTGGCTATCTTTTTTCTGGCAGCGGCCTTATCCGGGGGCATGAATTTATACACGTTTTTTCCGATCAGGTCCTGCGGGTGCACGCCGTAACTTGCCGCTGCATTTTTGTTAATGGCCAGCACGGTTCCATCGATACCAACCAGCAGGGCAACATCATGGCTGGAGTTGATCAGGGTGTCCATTGTTTCCCGGCTTTCGCGCAGAGCCTCTTCGGCTAATTTGCGATCGGAAACATCCATAATCATGCCGGAAATTTTGTCGCCGTCGAGTACGGCACTGATAATCACATTTTTTTGGTTCCCTGATTTTGTAAGCGCCTCGAACTCAAAATTCTCTACCTGACCGTTTTTTTTGAGATTTTTGATAAACAATTCCCTGTCTTTAGCGTTTTTATAGCCCACAGCCGCACCGGTTCCGACCATTTCCGCCGGCGAATCCATTTCAAAAATTCGGGTCATGGCATCATTTACATATAGAATTTCTCCATTCAGACGGGTCTCAAAAACACCCACAAGTGCATGATCCACGATATTGCGATATTGTTTTTCGGATTCCTTCAGAGCATCTTCAGCCTTTTTGAGCTCGGTAATGTCTTTGATAAAAAGCGCCAGGTGCGTAACATTACCCTCGCTGTCTAAAATAGGAAAAATATTCGCGACGTAATATTGGTCAAGACGCTGTTCGATGTGTTGAGCAGGATGTTTGCTGAGCAGAGTTTCTTTTATGTAATTTTTTCTGTATTCTGCCACATCCTGCGGCATAAATTGCCAAATACACCGGCCGATGAGTTCACCTGGATTCCTTCTGAATGTTTCAGCTGCCCGCCTGTTTATGGTCACCACTGTTCCGTCCGGTTCGATTAACAGGGCGATGTCATGGGTGGCGTTTATCAGGGTGTGTAATGCTTCTTGAGATTTTTTGCGCTCGGAAATGTCCATCAGCATACCGGTTATTTTATCCCCATGCAGAACCGCCGTCACAATTGCATTTTTGGATCTACCTGTTTTGGTAACGAATTCGAGCTCAAAATTTTCGACATGGCCGTTTTTTTCGAGGTTTTTCAGAAACACCGTCCGATCTTTCATATTTTTGTATGCGATTTCCACATTTTGCCCGATTCCCTCTTCCTTAGAATCATATTCAAAAATTTTCGCCATCGCATCATTAATATAAAGGATTTCACCGGCCAGGTTGGATTCATAAACGCCGATAGCGGCGTTGTCGACCATGTTGCGGTACCGCTTTTCCGACTCCTGCAGCGCTTCCTCGGCCCGCCTTTGCGGGGTAATGTCGGTGGCCAGGGCGAGCGCGGCCGGCTGTCCATTCCAATTTATCATGATGGCAGTTGCCATAATCCATTTAATTTCTCCGTCTTTGGCAACAATCCTGACCGTATAGGTATGGGGAGCATATTCGCCTTGCAACCTTTTGCTGTATTGATCGATCACCATATCGCGGTCATCCGGGTGGACGATCTCGATAAAGCTTTTGGCAAGCAGTTCCTCCCGGGTGCAGCCGGTCAACTCCAGCATCCTTTCATTAACAAAACAGAACTTATCGCCCTGGGCCACCACGATGCCTTCATAGGCGTTTTCAACGATCAGGCGATATACATCGTGCTTCTCAAACTGCAGAAGGTCTGAAAGCTTTTGTCGAATTTTATGCTGCACAGGTTTTTCAGCACTGAATTTTGTTTGCATTTATTGGAATCTATACAAAAATAACTGTATTTGTCAATTCTTTACAGGTATTTTTAGCCTTTTCGGCCGGTTTTATTAATTTTTGTAATAAATTAACCTATTTAAAATTTAAAAATAGCGGCGCGATGCAAAAAGACGACAAGAATAATACCTAGCTTTTCTAAGGGTTTTATACATAATAATATAGGATTGACTAATAGGCAGGATATGGTAGTTTTCTATGATTTCTAAATAATTACACGTTTTTCTGCATCCGGAAGTTAACTTCTCTTAAGGAGGCAAAATTTCTAGTGTACCGGTTAAAGGCTCATATCGGGTTTGAAAGGTATCAACCCGTATGAGCTTTTTTGTTTCCTGAAGAACGGAGATTTGTCCGATGGCCGCAATACTGGCTTATGCAAAAATGGAAAAAAAAGCTGCGGAGTTTGTGCAGGGCCTTCTTTCGAGAGCCGGGCAGTTGCGGGGGATCAAATTTTTGAAAATGAACCAGACCCCGCCTGCAACCCGGCTGGCAGGCGCGGAGGCACCCTCCCGAAGCGGGGCGGGCGATTTGTTTCGGATCGCGACAACCGACAAGGCTGACGCCGGGCGAACCTTGCAGCTGTTGCGCGAAAAAGAAAAGCAGTTTCGCGATCTGTATGATAATGCACCCGTTGCTTATTTTTCTGTCAGCGCTGCTGATGGGTCCATCGTGGATTGCAATTTGGCGGCCCAGCGACTGTCGGGCTATTCTAAAAAAACTCTAACCGGCATGCAGGTCTTCGACCTTTATGCGGATACGGAACAAGGCTTGCCCAGGGCCAAAGAAGTTTTTAAACAATTCAAAGCCGGAGAGCCCATCTGCGATGTTGAATTGCAGATCAGAAACAGGGCCGGAAAACGCGTCTGGGTGAGTCTTTCGGTCGAACCGCTGCGGGATCGGGATGGCAAGACCATCAGAAGCCGATCCATTCTGGTAGACATTTCCGCTCGCAAGCGGGCCGAGGAGGCTTTGCACCGGGCCCACGCGGGTGTAAAAGAGCAGGTTGCGCAGCGCACGGCCGAACTGGCTAAAGCGAACCGGCACTTAAAGCAAGAGATCGAAGAACGCAAACAGGCCGAGGCGGCCCTGCGGGAAAGTGAAAATAACTTCCGGGCCCTGGCCGAAAACGCCCAGGATGGAATCCTGATAGCGGTAAGCGCGGATTCGTATATTTATGGGAATAAGCGTTCAAAAGAGATTACCGGATATGACCCCTCTGAGCTGCTAAAAGGCGGTTTCGAGAAATTGATGCATCCGGATGAGCTCCCCCGGATCAGAGAAAGGTTCAAAAGAAGAATGGCGGGTAAACAGGTCCCCGAGCGCTACGAAACAAAAATTGTCCAAAAAGGGGGCCAAGTGGTGCCCATCGAGGTGTCGGGTTCGAAAACCGTATGGAAGGGACAGCCCGGAGTCCTGGCAATCATCCGAGACATTGCGGCCCGCAAACAAATGGAAGCAGAGCTGACGGAAGCGCATGTTAAATTGGAGCAGCGCGTGGAAGCGCGCACGCTGGAATTGAGGGAGGCCGCCGGGGAACTGCAAAGCAAGCACAAAGAGCTTTTGATTCACAAAAAAGAGCTGGAAAAGGTAAACCGCGAGCTGGTGGATACCAACAAGGCCCTGTCGGTCCTGGCGCGCAACATCGACCGCAAAAGGGAGGAAGCCGAGAAGAAAATCACCCTGAGCATCAGCTCAAAAATCCTACCGCTCATCGAGGGCTTAAAAAACGACCAATCCCTCAAAAATCTTGCAGCCGATCTGGACATGCTCAGCGCTTCTCTGAAGGAACTCACACCGGGTTTAAAAAACGGGTCCGGCATTATCTATGCGCTGTCTTCCTGCGAGCTGCGCGTTGCCACCATGATAAAAAACGGGCTGACCAGCCCGGAGATCGCCCGACTTTTGCACGTCTCTTTAGACACCGTCAAAACCCACCGACGAAACATCCGGCGTAAGCTAAACATCAGCAATTCCAAAATCAACCTGGCATCCTACCTGCGTGTCAAAATGGGATAAGACAAATTCATCCGCAGATTACGCAGATTAAAAACAGGTTAAAAACCACAAAAAGATATATCCGCAGATTACGCAGATTACACAGATTAAAAACAGGTTAAAAACCACAAAAAGATATATCCGCAGATTACGCAGATTACACAGATTAAAAACAGGTTAAAAACCACAAAAAGATTCATCCGCAGATTACACAGATTGAAAAATAAAACAGATTTAAATATCTCAAATGAAAATAATATCTGGGAAAAATAAGCTTCGGGATGAAAGGACTTATAAAATAATTGGTGCGGAAATAAAAGCCCTTTCTCAACTAACCAGAACAGAAGAGTCCCAAACCGGAACGTTTTTTTGACAACCACTATACGTTTTGTCAAGAATGAGAGCTTTTGGTTTTTTTCTCAGGAGATAGTAGTTAAACCCATCGCCCTAAAATCTCGATCAAAAGATAGCGCCGGTATATTCTTTAGTTCCCTGAACTTTCCCACCAGTCTCTCCGTGTCCGAATACCTGATGCATAATGCCTCGTGTCTGGTCCTTTAACCCAATTAACTTAATCAACCCAATCAACTAATCAACCAGTAAACTATTAACCTTTGCTTGAGCCTTGAGCCTTGAGCCAAACGACTTTAACAAGTCGTTTGTATATCCACTCTTTAAACTCATACGAAGTAGGTATCCCCGCAGTAGGTACCCCACATACCCACTTTATCCCCCCTAAAAACCCCCCTTGGCAGAAGCAAACGCTTTCGGTAGAAATATCTACCTGCCTTTATAGTGGTTGTTAAAAAATCGTTCCGGCATTCAAACGTTTTTTTCTACAACCACTTATGCCGCAATTCCGTATTTGGGTGTTTTAAACCGGGTGCTTTGCACCCGGTTACACCCGCACCGATTAAGGCACTACCGTGCCTGGGTTTTTTTCTCGCTGATAGCGGAAAAATCCAAGCCACCCGCTTTGCGTGTGGTCGGTGACACGGAATATAATTATGGAAAGCGGTGTATATTACTAGGACTAAAAATCACTCTTGATTCCAAGCGCTTTGCATATGCGCTTGAAAATTAGCGAGGCAAATAATGGTTGCCGAACAGAGAAAGTATACCCGCTTTTCCGCACCGGACAACGCCTATGCAGCGCTGGGGCCGTCCTTTACTATTGTTGGCAAAATAAAGGGCATCAGTATGGGCGGTCTGGCGCTCGAGTATCTAACCGACGGAGTTTCCGAACTTGAAAATTTTGAAGTGGATGTTTTCCTGCGCGGGGAAGAATTCCACATCTCGAAAATACCCTGCAAACTGATTTATGATATTCCACTCGACACCCCTGAAGCGAATCAGATTTTCCCAAACGGCCTGATGCACAAGCGTTGCGGGGTGCAGTTTGAAAAACTTACAAAAATTTGCCGGCAGCAGTTAGAGCAATTTATTACGACGCATACAACCGGGCAGGCCTAAGGCTCAAGGTCGAGGACTTAAGAATCAGGACTGAGTGCTGAGTGCTGAGGACTGAAAAAAGGCGTCAATACGCCGTTACAGGATCGCTTCGCTTGAGGAGCGTTCCACTCGAGGAGCGCTGCGCTTGAGGCAAAAAAGTACAGAAAGCAGAGGACTGCGGCGCCAGGCACCAGGCATAAAAAAACAGGCCTTAGGCACCAGGCACCAGGCATTAGGCACCAGGAAAAGATAAGGTCGATGTCAATGATTTTACCTGAAGCCTGAAGCCAGTTGAACACATTAATTTATTAAACCAGGATGTGAAATCCCGCTTTTAAGCGGGGACGCCTAACGCCTGATTGCTTTTTATGTAATCGACCAGGCGGAGCTGTATGTACAAAAGGTTCAGGGTTCAAGGTTCAGGGTTCAAGGCATAAGGAAGGTTGTATTAGGTTAGAGGCTTAAGGCGTTAAGAAAATAGCTCATAGCTCATGGCTCATAGTAAAGACTAATAGCAAAGAGCTATGAGCTACGAGCTCTTGATAGCCTCCAAGCTTCCCAGCCTTCCAACTTCAAACTTTTTGCTATGAGCTATCAGCTAAGAACTATGAGCTAAGGGCTATGAGCTATCAGCTATGAGCTGGCACTGTGGTGCCTTGCTATGAGCTGGCACCTGTGGTGCCTTGCTATGAGCTAAGATTATGCTGTCTAATTGAAAAAGGATATAAACATGGAAACGATGGAAATGGGAACCAGCGAATTTCCCCGGGCATCCTTAAGGGATTTTCTGCACGTGCTTTTCAAACGCAAGGTTCAGATTCTGCTCTTTTTCTTGGTCACCTTTTTTACAGTTGCGGTCGGCACCTTGATCACCAAACCCACCTACGAAGCCAAAGCGCAGATTCTGGTCAAACTCGGCCGCGAAAGCATCTATGTGCCGGCCACCGGCAATGTCAGCCCGCTGCTGAGCATTAACCGCCAGGAACAGATCAATTCCGAAATCGAAATTCTCAAAGGCCAGTCCCTGGCCAGGGCGGTGGTGGATACTTTAGATCCGAAAACCATTTACCCGCAACTGGTGGCTGAAAAAAAGGGGTTTCTGGCAGCTGTCATTCCCGGGACGCGCGACCAAAAGTCAGCGGCCGAAAAAGCCTTGATGGCTCTGCAAAAAAAACTCGAGGTCCAGGGCATTAAAAAATCAAATGTGATTGCGCTCAGCTTCCAGCACAACGACCCGCAAATGGCCGCTACGGTGGTCAACACCCTGGCCAACCTTTATCTGGACCGCCACCTGGATGTCCACAAGACGCCGCAATCCTACGCATTCTTTCAGCAGCAGTCCCAGCTTTTAAAAAATAAACTCGGCCAGGCCGAAACCAGCCTGCAGGCTTTAAAAAAGCAGTATGCGGTCACCGCCCTGGGCGAGCAGCAAAGCCTGTTGCTGGGGCAATCCGCCGAACTGCGTGCCGAACTCAACCGCAGCCTGAGCCGCGAGGTGGAGGTTGAAAACCGGATCGCCAAGCTGAGCGTGCAGCTGGGCGCCATTCCCAAAACCATACCCCAGGGAGAGGAGGTCGACCACAATCCTTACTTAATAAGCAACCTTGAAGCCAGACTGGTTTCACTGCAGCTCAAAGAAAAGGAATTGCTTTCCAAATACACCGCGCAAAGCCGTCTGGTGCAAAATGTCAAAGAAGATATTCGCATGCTGCGGCGGAAACTGGCCGCGAATATGAAAAAACGCTACGGCAAGACCCGCTCGGGGGTCAATGCAACCTACCAGCAGATGCAGCAGGAGCTGTTGCGCAGTGAAGCCGACTTCAATGCCCTCAAGGCCAAAAGCGAGGCCCAAAGAACCCAGCTGGCAGACTATCGCAAAGAGCTCGACGAGCTCAATAAAATCGAGGTGATCCACAACCAGCTTGAGCAGGCCGTGGATGTGGATCGCGAAAATTATCGCCTTTATCTGACCAAATTTGAAGAGTCGCGCATCTCCGATGCCATGGACTCAAAAAAAATTACGAGCGTCAATTTGATCGAGCCGGTCCAGACGCCGCTGAATCCCGTAAGCCCGAAAGTTTTCTTAAACCTGGTGCTCGGTCTTTTCCTGGGTGCTTTTGGTGCTCTGGGGCTGGCGTTTTTTCTGGAATATCTGGACGACGGGCTGGAGAAAATCGAGGAGGTCGAAGAGTGCTTCCAGCTCCCGGTCCTGGGCTGTCTGCCGGAATTGGAAAGGGGGAATTAACCGCAGGTGATGATGTTTAACCGCAGACCCACGCGGACATTCGCAAACAGGTTAATTAAAGAAATCGCCCATGCATCTACAATTAATTTAAATAAAATCAAAATGAGAGAACTAATTACTCTGAGCTCTCTGCGGGCTCTGTGAGAGACAGAACCATGTACTGCGAATTTTTCGGATTTTCAGAAAAGCCCTTTAACGTCACACCGGACCCCCGCTTTCTGTTTCTGACGCCGGGTCACCGGGAGGCGCTGGCATCTCTGCTTTACGGTATCCGTGACCGCCGCGGTTTTATTGCCCTGATCGGCGCGACCGGCACCGGCAAGACCACCTTGCTCAACGCCGCCATGCAGCAGCTGGGTCAAAAGACCAAGGTCGCCTTTATTTTTAATTCCGATCTGCCCTTTATGCAGGTGATGGCCATGATTTTAGACGAGCTGGGCCTGTTGCGACCCGTACGCGGATTAAATAAAATCACGGCCCTGCGCCGCCTCAATGGCCTGGCCGTCTCACAAATGGCGGCCGGCGGCAATCTGGCGATCATGGTTGACGAAGCTCAGAATTTGAGTCGCGTCACCATCGAAAACCTGCGGCTGCTCTCCAACCTGGAGTCGCATACCCACAAACTGATTCAGATCGTGCTGGCCGGTCAACCCGAACTGGAAGTCAAACTGAGCAGATCTCAAAACCGGCAGTTTGCCCAGCGCATCAGCATGAAGCGCTGTATCGACCCCCTGGCAGAAAAGGATTCCTATAAATATATCCAGCATCGCCTGGCTAAGGCCGGATACAATGGCTCGGCTCTTTTCAGCCGCAAGGCCCTGCAGCTCATCTGGCGGCATTCACAGGGCGTGCCGCGCCGGATCAATATCCTGTGCGACAATGTCCTGCTCAACGCCTATGGCATGGGCCAAAAAAAGATCAAGACCCTGGCAGTAGCCGAGGCCATCGATGATTTGACATTCAACAAAAGCAACGGCAACAAGCCGCCATTTCGCTCGATGCAAAGCAAAGCCGCGATGCTTTAAAGAATTATCTCACACAGAGGCCACGGAGATCACAGAGAGATAAAATTTTTTAATTAAAAACACTCTGAGTACTCTGCGAGCTCTGTGAGAGACAGAATAAAAAGGAACTTTATCATGGGACGAACATTTGATGCCATTCAAAAGGCGGAAAAAGAATTCAAAAGAGGCCTTAAGTCATCTCAGCTCGAGTCGCAAGAAAAGTTTGCGCTCGCATCCCCGCAAGGTTCCGGTGCGCGGGTGACCCCCAGCCGCGTTGTGGATCTTAAGACCAAACTTTTAAGCCGCTATGCCGGCCAGCACATAAAAACCATTCTGATTACCGGCACGGCGCATGGGTGCGGCGCCACGACCACAGCAGTCAGCCTGGCAACCGCCATGGCTAAAGATTCCAAACGCAACGTGCTGCTGGTGGATGGGAATTTCAGAACGCCGGGCCTGCACCGCGTGTTCGGCACCGCGTACAACGGCGGCATGTATGATCTTTTAAATTTTAACGGTCAAAGCACATTTGAATTCAGAAAGGTGGGGCCCGGTGAGCTTTATTTGCTTCCCAGCGGCATAAACCGCCCCGTGCAAAACGGTTACTTCGAGTCCAACCGTTTTGATATTTTTCTAAAACAGGTGCGCGCACGCTTTGACTACGTGATCCTGGATTCCGCGCCGGTGAATGAATTTCCGGATTCAACCGCCATGTGCGCCAAAGTGGACGGGGTCATCATCGTGATCACTTACGGCAAAACCCGCCGCCAGGTGGCTCTCAGGGTCAAGAAGGAGCTCGAAGACTCCGGCGCCAACCTGCTGGGTGTCGTGATCAACAAGCGCAAGTACTATATACCCGACTGGATTTACAGGAGGCTGTGATTTATCTCACACAGAGCTCTCAGAGATCACAGAGAAAAAATATTTAAGTTAAAAAAAACTCTGCGACGCCTGAGGACTCGAGCGAAGCGGGCGTGAGACATATCTCACACAGAGCTCTCAGAGATC
>Ga0255055_10001320_pt1 | contig 18389 bp, 55 predicted proteins | sample JV7_2_27_MG_FD_188633 | JGI IMG/M metagenome (GOLD analysis project Ga0255055, IMG submission 188633) | Seawater microbial communities from Jervis Inlet, British Columbia, Canada - JV7_2_27 | ecosystem: Environmental > Aquatic > Marine > Inlet | place: Canada: British Columbia | collected... | reverse complement strand
GAGTTCGAGTCACGCGAAGTGCTAGATGCTGGTCCTCCAGAATATGATTGGTTTGAAGCGGCAGCTAAGCTCCAAGAGCGCATCAAGCTCCTTGAAGAGGAGAGGGCTGAGCTCGAAGAGGTAGACAAGCTGCGGAGTAGACTCATGTTCATCGAGCGTATCCACATCAAGCTCGATAACAACCTGCTCTACAGTAGTCGAGCTGCTGTTGAAGACCGATTCATCTAAGAGTTTGGGGGCTTCGGCCCCCTTTCTCTCCCTACCTAAGGAGGTGTTATGATCAAACAAGCTGAGAAAGAGCTGCAAAAGGCTATTCTGGTGCACAATACACGTGTATCAGAGAACCAAGCAGCTAAACGTAAGCTAGAAAGGCAGCGTAGGGCTGCACATATCGAGCACAACGGGGATACAACCTACTATGGTGGTCCTGAAGGGGGTGAATGATGCATATCACGCACAACTCCGCTCACCCACCACCTCTACCCTTACTCCGCCTCTTCCTGACCATCACAGGCACTACAGGTGCAGCTGTGGCTCACTTCGTTCGCATCTATTTTCATGTCCCATCATGACATTATCCTAACCCTGCAGGGATAGGGTACAACATACCGGATGGGATGGTATCGAGTTAAATAGTCAGTACTATTAACCACTTCAGGTGCTGATATCGCCCCGCGAAGCGGGGTTATGCAATGGTTGTGTAGGGATAGTATTACACCACTTAGTGTAATGTTGTATTTGTGTATGAGTATCCTCATGCACTACTCATGACTTTCACCTAACCTTCACTTAAGTACGGTAGCAGCGCCTTCGGCGCCTATCTAGCACCTATTGGTGCATTGTGAATTAGTGGTGAATTGTATTAGCCCTAGACCCATTCATAAAAAAGGAGAGGTAAAATCATGCATACTTATGCGAATGACCTCAGAAGAAGAGTGGAGAGCGGTGCTATCACTGTGATTGACTCTTTTGATGGTGAGTTCATCTGGCTTAGCAACTTTTACTATCATGATGAAGGTGTGACTGTTGAGCACCTGTTTCAAGCGTCTAAGCCTCACAAGAATGCTATGTATACTGGTGGTGAGTACGATGAGGACTCCATCAGTTGGCAGGAGCTTATACTACGGGCTGAGACCCCGGGCAAGGCGAAGGGGTTAGGCCGGAAGGCACCCCTCCGCAAGGAGTGGGGCAAGGAGCGTGAGGATGTAATGCGTAACGCTCTTGTTGATAAGTTTAATGTGCCTATGCTACGTGAGTGGCTACTGGCTACCGGTGATGTTCCTCTTATAGAGGGGAATACCTGGCATGATAATTTCTGGGGTGATTGTAGATGTAATAGAGAGGCTTGTATACCTCTTGGTCTTAATCACCTTGGTTTATTGTTGATGCGTAGGAGAGATAGATTACGCGCCGATCCTGATGAACTGGTCTTCACCCCTGGGGGTGATGTCCTTATGAAGGAGCTGTTTGGCGAGGATCCCAGCGATGATGATTCTGTACTGGGTGAACCTGATCCCTTCAGAAAAGGAGAGTAGCTAATGGACTATGTTATTCCATTGATACTGCTGCTGATTGTGCTTGCTGTAATCAAGGAGATTACTGCTCTGCGTAAGCTACGAAGAGAACACGATGAGATATTGCGCGAGTTTGATGACTCTGATCTACCCTGTCATCCCGAGTTGAACCTTCATACTTGTGATGACCATGAAGCTTGCTATGAAGCTTGGTGTAAGGAAGAGGATATTCATCGCGCGAGATTGAATCAAGCTCATGATCTCCGTGTTAATCACAAGGGTCACAACGCTGCTGATGAACCCACTTATGAGGATGGACCTATCTGTGGAGACAGATCAGGAGACTTCTAATGCGCAAATGGATGTATCTACCTATTGCTCTTGTTGTCACAGTGACAACCTACTGGTTTGTCCAACAGTTTATACTGTGGCTCACTGATGTAATACATTGAGGGTACTCTCAATCACGAGAGTGGTAACGGGTCTGGTTAAGCGTGGGCCGACCATGATAAGTGGCTCGAGGCCTCCATACCGACCGCCCTCACTAATAAAAGGGGACGCTATGCCTACTGCTATCAAGACATGTATTGCCAATTGCAAGCATGAGTATCAGGACGAGAAACATGGTCCTGGTAAGCGCGTACATAATCTGAAGACTCCTGGGACTGGAGCACAAGAGTATGTATGCACTGTATGCAGGTCAGAGCGTACCTAAAATTAACAAGAGGAGTCTGCTGATGCCCGATTGTAAAGACTGTGGGGATGTTGGGTTAACACTACCTGAAAGTGGTGTGTACCCTGACTTCTGCACCTGTAACATCGGTCACGAACTAAATGATCGTGCACATGACTACGCTTATTCTTTGGAACAATTAACAGAGGTGTCCAGCTGATGGCTCTCCAACATGTGAAGGCCGGGAAGTTGTCCGTCTTACTGCGTAGAATACGTAGGGCAAGGAGGACTCAAATGAACGAGGCTAAGCTACAGCGTAAAGGTGATAGAGGATTCATGCTTTCCCTTGCTAATGGTAAGTATGTCATCTTCTACAACTGGAGCCATGAAGGACAGTTCAAGTGCCAACGGTACGGCCAGAACTGGCGTGACTTCACAGGTGATAACCTAATAATGGAACTATGTCATGTTGCCATGGGTAGATTGGAGGCTTCATGAAGCTTACGGGAAAGAAACGCTTCCGAACTACTTGGAGAGGTAAACTGGTCCTTCAGGTACAGTGCTCCTATACATACACCTACCACCCTTCACTAGTGTGTGAAACACGCTATGGGTGGAGAGACGCGAAGCTTGTAGATGTATCCACAGGCCTTACATTTGAGGGGATTCGCTATGAAGTGTAGAATCTCTAACTGTGATGGTCTATGGTGGTGGAAGGAAGGTCCTTGCTTCGACCACAACAATGATCGCATCTATGATGTGTACGAGTGTAATAAGTGTGGTACACACTACGAGGTACCTGAAAGGAGGGAACTCAATGAGTGAACACATCGGGTATTATAATGATCACACTGAAATTTATGTACTTGAGAACCTGCGCTGGCGCTTCCCCACTGATGGTGGGTTCTTCCAGTTCGTTAGCAACAGGACAATGAAACTTATGGACGAGAGAGCCAGTGCACCAGTTGGTTCCGTACCTGTGGTACGTGAGATATGCCCACGTTGTGGTGGGTATGGCGGTGACCAAATGGACGATGGCTGGATGTCCTGTTACCACTGCTGTGAAGTGGGTTTCATCCACACTCCACTTGATATGTACCTCATGGAGCAGCTACACCTCGATGCGTATGAGCACGACTATCAGCGTGGCATGAGGATTGAACAGTCAAAGCGCAGCGTACTTGCTGGCCTTCATTCGATCGGCCAGTCACTTAACGTGCTGTTCAACCCACCGCAACAAGAGGTTGAGGATGACATCCCCTTCTAACACTATATGGGTGTGTCCTTATTGCGTAGCACACTTCATTGATTGGTGGAACGTGCCTAACGCAGAGAACATTAAGTGTGACATTTGCGGCCGGCTCACCACCTGTACCCTAGTGCAAGGAGGATCCCATGGCCCTACCAGGAGAGATAGGACATATTAACACCAACTGTATGGACTGTGGTGAGTTCCTACCAGCTCAGGTCCTGAGATCAGGGGCTGGCTGGTACATAGGTACCTTCTGCGAATGCAGCGGTCCCTACAGCCGAGAGAGTGGGTACTATCCCAATCCTGAGGCTGCTGAACAAGCACTTGAGGATGATACATTCTTCAGAATCTAAGAGAAGGAGGTGATATATGGGCGTAATTGTATTACCTTCAACAATTGCTGGTGGATTCACTCCAATATGCAACTCTTGTGGAGTGACTGCAGAGTACGATATATCCTCTACTGAGTACTGGAAAGATGTTCTATCTGTGAAGGCGTGGGATAGATGGCTCTGCAACACTTGTCGTGACCCCTTTAAGAGGAGGTAAACATCATGTCAACAGAAAAGATCTTTGTTCTCGCTAGGTATGTGCCCGGGGAAGGTGGCATCTTTCACGTGGCCAAGAACAAGACGACGACCAAAGCTACGGAGGCCAGGCAGTACAAGACTGAGCACGGTGCTAAACGTGTGGCCGGGTCAGAGTGGCGTGTCGTTCCGATGTTCGCTCTTAAGGAGTAGGAGGTATACCGTGAAGATAGACCTACATTGTCTGAGGTGTGAAACAGAGCTTTACAGGCTACACGTAGACCCTGAGGGTCTGTACGCTCAATGCCAGGAGATACACTGTGATCACATAGTGAGACTCGACCGTGATATAATACTGGCTGATGAGTTCGGTATGCTCTTCCGGTTTGATGGAGAAGAAAGCAAAGCAAGTGGCAAACTACTTGACATCATGGACGGGAGATAGCCATGTTAGCTATCCTACACTGCATGAAATGTGAGCTGGATGGGTACAACCTACTCAGTGACGGTGATTTCCTCATCGCTCACTGTACAGGGTGTCACCACCAGGTCAGATTGACTCGCAACTCTCTGGTTGGAGCTCTTGATACTGCTGATGAATTCGGCTTTACTCTTATCAAGCTCCCCGAGAAGAGAGGTATGACACTCGATGAGATCAAAGAGGCATACCCTGAACAGTATGCCGAGGCTGTACTGTACGCAACAAGATCCTCAAAATAGGAAGGAGGTAATGTAATGCAATGGTAGATCCGACCACACTGTTCTTTATCGGTGTGTTCGGCAGCATAAAGCTGGTAAAGCTTGTGCGCAATTCACTTACAGTGGATTATGCACTTACCCTTACTAGAGACGCAGAACGTTTTTATAATGAGGAGGCTTAAATGCTTGAAAAGCTGATCAAAGAGCCGTTATCTCTTACCTATCTCACTGCTGTACTGGACGCAGCGCACTTTGTGCGCAGGTGTGAGGAGGCAAAGATGACGCCCAAAGAGATCATCGAGCACCTCAAATTATGCGGAAAGACCGCGGAGACAGCCATTGACACGTTGCTCAACAATATGGAGAAGCGGTATACTAAACCGCCCTTCGAGAGCCTTTAGGTTCTTCTTCGTGATCATTCCAGTTACATTTGGTGCCCTTGTTGCCATGCTTATGGTAATGTGGTTGTCATACGAAGTGCAACCACCTCTACAGCGTGCTACTCACGCTGTTGTGTACTTCGAGCATAGTAAAAATAAGAAAGGACACCCGACCTTGATAGCTAAAACTAGAAGGGAGACCCACTATGTGTTGCCGGATGTACGGACGCAAAGACGCATGGAGGAAGGCAGGCTGGGGTCGAGACCCCATGGAGGCTGAGCCTGGAGGTAAGATCCCCATTAGAACTGGCAAAGGAACCTATCTTGCTATATGGGGAGGCATACCCAAACAAGGTGAAAGTATCCAAGGACATGCCCGGTCTGAAACCCTGCAAAGCAGGTGGCTTGACAAACCAGCAGAGGCTGGTTGTTCCAAATGGAATCCCGTTGATATCATCGGCGTCAAGCTATTCGCTGAGCGCAACACGATCGGAGAAGACAAAGACCGCAACGAAATAGTACGCTTCACAATGCCTGACGATAGTGTAATCAAGGGCATAGCACGCACAGTAACGTTAGCCAAAGGCACAAAGGTTATTGATGTGCGTGTAATCACTGAAAAATCAGAGGGTGCGGTTGCACCCATTCATCGGCGAATGCCGATGGTCAGAGTGCCGGAGCATACTGACTAATGGATGTACCACTAATACATGACGCTCTGTCCCAGCTGGCAGATGACATCATCGATGAAGATGCATGTCGAGAGATTATACTCGCCGCGATGGGCTTTGACCCATCCTACTTGACAGAGCTACACAAAATGAAAGAAATCGCTGCACTATGGGAGCATGACGATGACGACAATAATCCTGGAAAAGAAGAGATTGATTGACTTCTTCAAGCGTGTTGAGTCCAACCCCGAGATTCACATCGAGGTTTGGGATTGTGATCGTAACACTAACCGTATATGCGCAGCACAAAGCATACGACTAGTAATGCCCGAAGATGGGTATGCTCGCATCATCATCTCCGAGAATGCACACTAATTGTACAATCAACACCCGCGCGTGTTGTAAGAGGGACGACTCGGGGTTTACCACCTCCTTTACCTGGCTCTATCCCTCACATATGAGGCTGGTGTCCCACGGAACCAATCGGATTTAAACGGTTAAGACCTGTCCGGTAGGTGGCGTACAAGAGGACACCAGGCCTCTTTCTTTAAGGAGCACCCATGCCATTATGGAAATGCAGTGAATGTCATCATGAGTGGGAGGGTACCAACACGAAGTGTGGCTGGTGTGGCAACAAGGGTTATCAACTACAAGAGAAGACATCTCTGGAAAATATGATAGAGGACTTCTGTGATTGCTTGTATGTGCACGTCAGGCCACCATACCACATTGATGACGACGGCAGGAGTAGATGTGGACTGTGTCTAAGACTCAGGAGAAAGTTATGAGTATAAATGCTGCTGCTTCAACAAAGGCTACGGTAGTAGTGATGCCATTTATGGTAGCACTAGTAGCAAAGACTGCCTCATTAATAGCTGCTGGTTTCTTGTTAGCCATCGGCTTTCAGCTGGGCAATGGCCTCTGCCGTGTGGTTCACCACTCCCTAACGGTCAGAGCTTTTGCAAAGGAAGAACAAAAACATAAGGAGCCAACCGATGTTGCTGGATCCCACCCTGTTGCTTAAAGCACAGAAACTAGGTGTCAAAAGACTGTATGATGCTGACTTCGATGGGGACATCGATAATGATGATGTTGCCATCCTTGCAGGAGTAAAGGTCACTGGTGTCACTGCTAAGCTAGGTACCACTGAAGCAAAGGCCCAATTCGCCAAGATAGAGGGCTGGGCTTCTAAGAAGGGTGTATACCGCGGCAAAAGCCTGCAATGGGGGTCTGGTGGTCGCAGCATGCTCCTGAAAGACAGACTGCTATGTGATGGCTACTCACCACAGGAAGCTGAACAGATCGTCAAGATCAACTACTTTACCAAAGCCAAAGAGCGTGGGATAATAGCTCCTATCAGGTAGGTTCATCATGTGGATACGTGACATACAATATAGTAGACGCCTGAATGGAACGAAAGAAACACTCTATATATTAGCACTGTTTTTAGTAATAATACTAGGTGCTTTCACGTTCCGTGTAGGGTGCTACATAAGTGACACTAGTAAGAGAATTGACAGCTGGTGTTCATATAAACTGAAACAACTTAACACTTGGAGAACATAGTCATGTTGACGTGTATAATTGACAAAGAGATGTGTTCATTCGAGAGTAACGGACTGTGCACTCGAGAGGAACATTGTGAACCATGCATTCCCGAGTGTCATCCCTGTGGCAAATTAGTCCCGGGTCTTGACACTCATTATTGTGCATCCTACCCTGTACCCCAGATACAGTGGCGCCGCGGAATCTGTCCACTGAGTTCGCACACAAATGCGGAAGCAGAGATCGTAGTGAAACTGAATCCTATTAAAGCGTCCAAACGTGGATGGGGTGGATAGGTTGACATACAACAAAGCAAGCATACTGTGTGTGCTTAGCTAACTCAAACATGGAGGAACTACCATGAGCGACAGCTTGCTTCTCAAAATCACAGATGTGGAAATCCGTCTGGCCTCTGCTGACTCTCCCGAGAGTACACTGGCCACGGGCCGGGTGACCTACAATCATGGACTGCACATCCGCGTGCGGGTGATGAAGTCCACGAAGAATGGTCCCTTTGGTAAAATGCCCAACTTCCGTATCGGTGATGGTGATGCCGCGCGTTGGTTCGATTACGCCTACTTTGGTGGGCCCAACGCTCGTAAACTCCGAGAGGAGTTCAACACCGCCGTCGTGGCTTCTTACGAAGCGAAAGCCGGTATTCTTGGCCAGGCCGTAGAGGTCGTGGCTGATGAAGCTCCGGAGGCCACGGAAGTTGATGACACTCCGTTTCCCGCTGATAAAGACGCGGAGTAATCACAAACGCAGTTAGTAGTACGGCCCACCCCAGGATATGTAGTATCTGGGGTGGGCTGTGTTACTTCTGACCAAAGGAGGAGTGTCATGCAACGAAGCTACTGGATACTAGTAGTGTATATCTTGCTCACACTTCTGTGGCCAAGATCATCACACCCTGCCAACAAAGAGTATCACCCTGATGACAGTAAAGGCACCTGGGTGCAACTCGTCAACTACCTCATGACTCAAGACAAATGGGTAGATGTCCATGGTAATGAGATGTATCATCGTGGCTTTGCCATCAAAGATGAGTCCTGTACCCTTGCGTACAACCATTCCAATGGGATCCTTACCATGACCATCACCAAAGTTGTCGATAGTGAGATAGGCATGTTTGGTAAAGGTGATAAGGTCGAACTCCACAAAACTAGAGAAATCACCATCTTAACTATGGTCAGTATCGACTATGATGTTGTACCTGACATGAGTGTCATGCAACAGCTCGATCTGACCGCAGATGGCACTGCACAGCTCGGTACCACTGTAGTCTTCAATATCATTCCTCGAATCAAGGCAAGTCCAAGAGAAGCACAGAACAGAGAGTTCAAGATACAACTGAATCACATGGTTGAGTGGGCACTGTGGGAAGTGCACATCATGGAGACACTAGGCTTTAAGTTCATCCCGCCTATAAAGAAGGAGAAGATGTAATGAGTGTTGAAGCTCTGAAAACTATAGGAGATGAGTGTGGGAAACTGCTTGACCTTGCGTACAGGCTTAGACACTTAGCTACAGCACACTATACCACTGGCAATATAACCTTAGGAGAAGAGCTGCTTAAGTTTAGTGAAAACATAATCAGCTCTCAGAAGGCTATTAACTCTGCCACTGGTCAATGGGTCAGCTCTGACCTAAAGAGAGTACAAGAGAGTTCAACTAACTTACTCAATGCTGCCTTAGCTGGAGCAGCGATAGCAATAGAAGATGCGGAAACTACCTAGCCTGGACGAGTATGATAGAGCCAGACGCAAACAGGAGGCAATCGTGGGCGTAGACTATAGGCTTATGCTTGACTGTCGAAAGACAGATGGTCTGCAAAGAGATAAACTCTGTATGGCAGACCTTGGCAGGAAGAACTACTATGGGGAGGATATCACCGAGACTGACCATGAGTATGATGCCCTTATAAAGCTAGCTCAGCTTAAAATGTACTGCCACTTCATGCTTGGCTGGAAGCCTGACACCATGGAGGTGGCACAACAGGCTATGTTAGATGTAGAACAAGCTTGCAAAGAGTTTGCTGACGACCTCATAAAATTAGGCCAACGTATGCTGTTGGCACGAATACTTAAAGACTCTGCTGGCTACCTCAAGGTGGAGGAAAGCTGATGGGTACCAACCTCAGCAATAAACAGTCTATCAGTCTATGGAGGCGTAGACACTCCATTAAGAGGAGGCTTGCCTCTAATAAGACCAAACTTAAGAGGCTTCAGGCCTCTGTTGACAGAGATGCGGATGCCCTTCGCGTCTTCGATGAGGATGACTTCGAAATCTATCGTGGTATCCTTATTGATAATAGTTGGGGTGATCGTATCAGTCCAGTCAGCAGAGACATTGAGCGTGACGGTCAGTGGTGGCTCAACGCCCACAACAGGAAAACCTATTGTTTCCACCTACGTTGGTGGGACAACGGTAGGTGGAACGAAGAGTTTATGGGTCATTATTGGCCCAACAAAAAGATGGTCATTAAGCTCATTAAGAACTGGATTGTACTTGGTACGATACCACGTTCAGTACCATGGAGGAAAGGCAAACGCTTCTCTACTTATGAGATTGACAAATACATGCGCAAGGCGAGGTGCTGATGACAATCTTTACGCTTGACTTTAACAAGCTATCTGAAGCAGCTGAAGACGACAGATTCTGCGTCGGCTGCCTACAAATTAGAACAGATGTACCTGTCAATGAGAATCTCTGCTACAAATGTGGTGGAGGCAAGGAGACACTACAGTGAAGACCATGGTTGCGAGAGACTCTAAGCAACAGATCATGTGGATTAAAGGCCGCACTGATCTATCTCCTCTTACCTATCGTGAATGGAGAGAGGGAATGGATATGACAGAGGGTGGAGCCATCTCAAAGGATGGCCACACCTTCCACGCTCCATTCACTATAAAAGAAGAAGAAGTACCTAAAGATCTCACTCTTGCCAAATATTATGGCATGGAGGGAAAATGATGGAACTGGCATTTGTCCTATACCTTATCTACTTCGTCTCCTTATGCTGGTACTGCATAGACAAAAGCGAAGAAGTACCTATGGAGGGACATCGTGATAGTTAAAGAACTCGTAGGCCCTAGGGGCTGCGTTAAATGCTTCGAAATAGATCCTGATGACATCATGAGAGAGCCCTGTTACAAGATATATCTAAAGGGCGGTCTCAAGAAGTCAGCACTTCAGCTCTGTAAGAAGCACATAAAAGAAGTACGTGATAAGATCAATAATGTATTAGAAACGTAAGACAAAACAACGGAGAAGACAAAATGTACAAGAGACTAACCCTGTTGGTAATCGCCGTACTTTGCCTCTTACTCTCAACTCCCGTAATAGCTGCCGAGATCAACCTTGGTGGTGGCTATCCACTATGGGACACCCATACTGATAACAATGACACCAGCTTTAATGGTGGTTACCTTATCTATGGTTCCATTGATAAGGTAAAGAAGGGCAGTACCTGGCTGTCCTACGGGTTGATGTACAACTATACCCGTATGGAACTTGAAGTCAGGGAGACTACTACTCATAAGGGTGGTAGGTATGACCGTGAGTGGCCCCCGACATCCGAAGTCATATGTCTGTCTTGTGATGACTTCCCCATCTACAATCCTGAGTATACCACTACCAGTACTGATAGAAGTTGGCTGAACATCCATGTACTTGGACCCTATGTTAAGCCCTTCTATAAGCTCACAGATCGTGTCAAAGTTTTTGGCATGATTGGTATGGGAGCTATGTATGTAGATGGTGTGATATACGGTGATGAGCTTGGCGGCGCAGGCTTTGCCTCCGCAGGCCTTGGCCTCGACATCACTGAACATCTTGGTCTAGGTGCACAAGTACTGTATGTCAAAGGTGCTACGAGTAATGTCGACGACATCGACTATATAGCACCCGTTGCTACCATCTCATACCGTTGGTAGGAGACTACCATGAGGATAAATCTGTACTATTTGATGGCATGCATCGTGTTAGCCATGTCCATAGCACTCCTACCAGGTAGCTGTGACAAGGCTAATGGTAAGCTAGATACCAGGAATCCTTACGAGCGCCTGCTTGTTGGAGGTGAAGAAGGTAGAGTAGAAGCAGTTGATGTAGTAATTAACTTGAAAGAGTTAATTAAACAGCACGGTGACGATAGTCGCATACTGCGCTACGTTGAGAAAGACGCACGTATTGTTATCTACTTCACTCTCAACAGTACAGGAGACATGTTCACCAGCATGCAGATCGTAACCAGAGGTGAGCTAAGCCCACACTCGCCACTCTTTAAGAGAATGGGTTGGTAATGGGACAAACAAGTCCAAGCGAGCAACAATTCACCTACCTGGTTGGCCAGGAACTGGTCACCCAGTGTCTTAACCTCAATACACTGGCCGAGCTGTGTCCTGAGACTGCCGCAGGCATGATTCAGGAGCGGCTCGACCAGAACAATGCCATTGCCTTTTACATAGTGCACTCCCCTACGGTGGAGTTCATGTTTAATGACGAAATGAAACATATAGTCACACTTCTAAGAGAAGGAGGCAAACATGGCACGCGTCATTAGGATGCAAGGCTACAAAGACTGGAAGGATGGGCTCATTACTACCGAAGAGATGCTCAAAGGCAATGTACATCAAGAGCCCTTACAAACCAGAGAGATGTGGTTACGGATCATCGCCCGTGCCACTGGCAACTGGGAGGATGTACCTCATCATGACCTCTGTTGCTGTAAGGTGTGTGCCCCGACTGAGGAAGACAAACGCCTAAAGATACAGCTACATGAGGCAGAGCTAGCACGTAAGTCCGCCTTCGAAGAGTCACAGAATGTGATGGCTAATGAGACCATGTCAGAGGTGGACCATGACCCACTGTGCTGCTGTGAGATGTGCATCGATGAGCTATTTGAAATAGATCCTGAGAACCTAGCACCCTCAGATTGTGAGTAATAATGGAATGCCTAAAGATAGTCGCACACATCACTAGGACTGATGTCAACGACAAAATCAACAAGACCATAGTTGCCTTTGGTCAAAGATATCATCTGGTTGATATCGAAGGTCTTGCCTGGAATCAGGTTCATGCTATATACAAGCCTGAAGACGAGATACTAGAGGACAGGTACAAACAATGATGTACTTTACAGGCGTCCACTGGGACAAAGGATGGAGAGTATACCATTGTTATTGCTTCTGTCATTGTGCAGATATGCGATGGTATTCATACCCAATCTTTTAGAGGAGACATAAACATGCTACGAGATATCTTTGGTATCTGTGTGATAACCTTCTTGGTTATAGCTGCGATATTCACCTTTATAGGTGCAATTGTTCTACCTATATCACAGCTTGACTCAAGATCCTTTGTCAAGCAGTTCAAGCAGACAGAGGAAACTGTTGCAGTAGTGAGAGCCAAAGGCGAGATGCCGGAAGCAGACATGCTTATCCAGGCAAATCAAATACTGGCTGACAAAAAGTACTACAACAGTCTCTTCATACTTGGATGGGGCATCACCGACCAGGTAGATGACCTTAAACCAATAGAATGATGGACGAATTCGACAACAGTGTATGCTGGAGTTGCGTGAAAGAACTTGACCCCTACGAGACAGTCCACGTGTGGAAGCTCGTAGAAAATGGTCACCAGGTATTTGTATGCGACAGTTGTCACAACAAACTGTTACCTATATTGACATAGGAGAAAGCTATGAGACAATGGGTAAAAGGATTAATAGGCATAACTGAATTGGTCCTAGTCGTAGTACTGTCTGCTGTATGGGCAGACTCGATCCAGAACTTAGCCCTTAGTTCTATCGTTAGGACTGCAATACCTGCCCTTATTGGTGTTGGTATTGGCTCTAGCCTAATACTAGGTTCCAAGTCATTCAAACGTAGGCTAGTAGACGACGCCGACGCAATCAAGAACCATCCCTACCTCACAGAGCTGCAGAGCTTTTTTGACCAAGATATGTACAATCTCTTTGGTGAACAGATGCATAAAGACGAGATCCTTCGGCTACATAACAATCTGCCAGGTAGGCTCAAACTCCGAAGTATACTACTCCATCCTACAAGGTTGGAGGAGATGGAGGACTATGAGCATGCAGGCATGGAAGAGGCTGCTCGGGTACCTATCCCTGAACCATGGGTCACCTATCAAGAGACATCTATGGTTGACCACATGGTTGATAAACTCTTTAGTCCTCCGCTTAGGGGGCTTAACATCTCTCATAGAGAGCACCTCAACCATCTGGCTAGTATCGAGAATGTCGTCATGAAAGACCTCAAAGAGCTTGCAGACATACCGTGGCCGGTGATGACAATAGAAGACGATAAGTTCAAATACCAGGCCAGTGGTGGACTGGAAAGACGCTCATGATATGCAAGTCCCTTGATATCACACGCTGTTCACAGTGTCACCATGCAAGGTGGATGAACCATGCTGCTGTATGTACTAAGATAGAGACTTTAGGCAGTCTGCCTCACATTCCCACTACAAGTGGGATACCCGACTGGTGTCCGCTAGAGGACTGGCCGGAGGAATAGTATGAACACTGCAGACCTAAGACTAGCACTATCACCACGGGGCTCTAAGCCCATCGTGCGGTTATACTTCAACAATCCCTACTTTAAGCATGACTTTGTTGAGTCATGTATCAGACAAATCGAACTTAAATGTATGATGGAGGATGGCCTCAATCCTCTTGAAATGATAGGGGCTATGGCTATATTCGACACAGCAGGAGTAGAACATGACCCCACAAGAAGTTCCGACAACAATGTTCCATAGTATAGGTGACTTCTTCAGATTTATTGGAATCATTGCATCTATAGGTGCCATAGGTGTGTTCGCCTTATGGCAACTGTGGAAAGAGATAAGGGGAGACTAAGATGGACCCAAGAATAGACCAGATTACTCAGTATCTGGACAAGATAGCCATGAAACTGGGACTAAGAGCAGCAGAGATATGGCCTTGGCTCATCAAACAGCAATATATTGAGCCTATCCCCTTCTATGTATGTGGCTTCCTTGGTGTAGTAACTAGTTACTTTGCCATTAAGAAAGCCAATGCAATGGAAGAGGCAGGTGCTGATGGTGACAACACCTTTGTCGTCTTCATAGCTGGTATTATACTGGCAATAGTAGGTACCGTACTCATAGGCGTAGGTAGCCATGAAGTATGGCAACTGCTAAACGTAGAGTATGCTGCCATGAAGGATCTACTAAGCCTGATAGGCGGATAACATGGGCTACTTACAGGTAATAGTCCAGGCAATCGATAAGCTTGGCTCTGACTATGAGACTGTACGCCTTGGGATACCCCGGTGTAAATGTAAGAAAAGCAGACTGATAGTCGGTGTACGTGACACAGATGAGGATAACATTGAGGTTATGTGCACCAACGGAGACTGCTTTGAGTACTGCACTGAGTACTGGGTTACCTATGACTTTTAGATTACTTGCAATACTATTGCTGTTCACATCGTGCTCCCCTCGTCTAGCTACTTGGCGAGTAACAAACAGTTGTTTCATCCTGGAAGACAAGAAGGTCATATGCCGCGCTGGTGCCAGTGTAGAAGACATCTGGCGTACTCATAGCGAGTGGCTAGACCATAGAGGGTACTACAAAGATCCTTATCCTTACACCTACCAGGTGTGGTTTGAGGGCTGTGGTGGCTGGAAAGACAAAGTAAAGAGAAACTACGTCATCGGCCGCAAAGGACAGCCACGAACGTTCAGGTGGAACGACAGCTGGGGCAAAAGTGTAGCCAAAGGAGATTCACACATCACCTGGGATAATTCTGGAATGATGCCCAGGCGAGGTTACTGCATCTCATGGGGATACCACGAAGACCCAGCCTATGTCAAGAGACAACTCGTCCGGTTTCTGGGCGAGAGGGAGCATATAAAACCTTGGCCAATACATGAGTGGGAAAATAAACCACGACCACGTCCTGAGGGTAGTGGACCTATGTATCAATATTGGGGGCAAGGACATCCATGGCCAGACGAGTAGCATACGAAAACACACAAAGTGAATGTGAATGGGCCGAGATGAAAATGTTCGGCCAGTATGAGGGATGTATTCACGGCTGGACGAAGTGTAGGGCTCCGCAGGCTAAGTTAACAGGACTGCGCTGCCCATACTGGTATCCTGTATCATTCAAGGAAGAGGACTTTTATGTGGAGGAAAGCTAAATACGACCCAGTTCACAAAGACCTACCGTACATGTTCGCTACACTATGTGAATATGCAGATGGTGTATGTGACGTAGACTACGACGTAGGAGATTTCTTCAGAGACATGGAGCTACCAGGTATGGACTATGCTCTTGCTGCTATAATCAAGCAGGCAGTCGAAAGAGGACTGCTTGCACCACCAGTGATGCAGGTACTTCACCCGGAGTATGAAGATGATACCACTGAGTAAAGCAATGATATGTATAGAGTGTGACATTATCTTCGAAGGATATGTATGTCCACTCTGTACTTCGCATAATGGGTATCCACTGCAGAAGTGGATTGATAGGGAGGAACCCAAAGAAAAGGAGGGATAGTATGGCTCCAGACACTGGTATCACCAAGGGATGTTTCTTCACAGGTCATAGGCCCGACAAGCTTGGTGGTTGGAACGAGAACAACAAGACTGCCAACGCTGTCAAGAAATGGTTGTGGCAATCCATTAAGCGTGCTATCAAGGGAGGGCACGACACATTTATCTCCGGTGCTGCACTGGGAGTAGACACGTGGGCGGCCGAGGCCGTTCATGCTCTCAAAGAAGAATTTCCCCATATCCAGCTTGTTCTTGCTCTACCGTTTGCCAATCAGGCATCAGTATGGAGAGCAGAGGCACGAATTAGGTGGGAAAGACTGTGTGACGTAGCCGATGAGGTAGTCATAGTCAGTTCTAATCCACCTGAAGGCTCACCACGATGGGCATATGCCCAAGTACTTCACAAAAGGAATCAATACATGGTAGATCATGCTCACTCTGGCATCGCCGTATGGAACGGTGATGAGAAAGGTGGCACCTATGACTGTCTAGGTAGGGCTAAAAAGAAGGAACGTCCTATTCTTAGGCTAGATTCTACTACCATGGAGGAGGAACAACTGTGACCTATCCACCTGAGGACTTTAGGCCAGAGGATAGTGTAGAACACAGATCAGCGAGAGGCCTACTCTCAGCATTTGCTGTGGCCTTATCGCTGTTTGTCATTCCATTTATGACTACACCTGAACAAGGGATGGTCCTCGCAGTATGCGGGACGGTTGCAGCTCTGATCATGATAGGTGATATAATCTGGGTAGTAAAATGGCTGATCTCACAGCGAAAGAACTAAACATAGCTAACTGGAGGATGATGCTATACAATCTACTGGTACGTCTTGACGTACCTAAAAAGAGACTTGAGTTAAATGAAGGAGATATCGCCTGGCTTAGTAGGAATCTCCGTATACGTAATTCCGAACACCCTGCCTGTCATGACGCTATAAAGCTAATTGTCAGGCTAATGAAAGCAGGAGTACGCTAATGAGCGTAGTAACAAAAAATGACGAAGGCCTAATGGTAAGAGACCTAGGCTTTAAGGTCATAGGTAAGACTACCGAGCGTGGCTTCTTTGGTACTAAGTACTACTTCGCAATCAAACTCGATGACAGAGAGGTGAAAGGCGAGAGTAAAGACCGTACCTCAACTATTCGTGTTACATTCGATCAGTACTGTGACTACGAAGTAGGTGATGCTATATCCGTCACCATGACTAGTGAGGACGGCAGTTACTGGAGGTTCACCTAGATGGCAGACGAAAGCCCATACCGGGTTCACCCAGAAGGTACTCACTGGGCCACAGGATTTGGAATAGGAGGAGGCCATATGCGTGAAAGACCTACCACCAAAAGGATGGATATTCTTGACGTCACTAGTGGTCTAATCATACACCAAATTAATCCACATGTCATGGGAGCAGGGCTGGCCTTGCTCATCAGGAAACGGTATCCCAAGGTTTACATAGACTTCCTAGAACACAAGATGAAAGGAAGACTAAGCTTGGGCTACGTTATTGTAACTAAAGTTGACTCAAGACTTCAGGTAGCCAGCTATGTAGGCCAGCTTACCTATGGTAGGACTGGTGTTCACACTGAAACCTCTGCAATCAATGATGCACTGTATACAATTGAGCACTACGTCTATAAACAAAATATCAAGAATGTCTACATCCCATGGAAGATGGGATGTGGCTTGGCAGGTGGCAATTGGGATGAAATCTCCCTTATTATTGCCGACCGTCTGCCTGGAAGTATAATCTGTAAACTAGGAGCAGGCTAATGAGACCATTTTCAGAATCAACGATTTTCAAAGCAGAGGAGGAATACGCCAAAGACGTCGTAGACAAGTTACACCGCATGCAGGGCAAAGGTAAGTACTGTATTAACCCTCATGGAGATGTGCTCCAGTATCCTGACTTACCCGAAGGAACTCGAGCAGTGTTCTACACTCACTACATTCCGAATGAGCATTCCCTCCTGGGCAAGCCGGCCATTACTGTGGCTCTGCTGTTCGATCCCACTAGGCTCAGGTTTATAGCCAGAGGTATCTCTGTCTGTAGTCCTGAAGAGAACGCCATTAAGAAGGAAGGGCGTATCAGGGCCATCGGCCGGGCACTACGTGCCTGGGACAGAAAAATGTCAGGCCCCATGTTTGTCCATCCTCGGGCTCAGACCGTTATCAGGATGGCTTACATACCTGAAGGTAATAGCTTTGTTTTTACTGGCTATTCTGCCTATAAGTATGCATGGCAGCCACCTCTAACCAGGTATGAAGAGGAGATCATCCATAAGGCTATTGCCGCATCTATGGCTAGAAAGGCTGAAGTTCATGATGACGATGAAGAAGTCGACACGACTTGATAAACTGATTGACTTCTGGTACGTTCTTACTGGCTTTATAGAGTGGTACAGAGACCCAGAACGAGTAGGCTGGAACTACGTTGTGTTTACCAATACCTACGGTGATATACTTGCCTATTGGTCAAGTGTATCATCCATGAGGGGAACAGCCGATGACAATGATGAATAAGTTCGTCATCATGCTCTCGCTGCTGATGACGACAACTATCATTTGTTTCTGGGTCGCA
>Ga0255055_10001319_pt1 | contig 18397 bp, 19 predicted proteins | sample JV7_2_27_MG_FD_188633 | JGI IMG/M metagenome (GOLD analysis project Ga0255055, IMG submission 188633) | Seawater microbial communities from Jervis Inlet, British Columbia, Canada - JV7_2_27 | ecosystem: Environmental > Aquatic > Marine > Inlet | place: Canada: British Columbia | collected... | reverse complement strand
TAATCCAGAAACAGTATCGACCGATTACGATATATCCGATAAGCTTTATTTTGAAGAATTATCTGGAGAAAGAGTGTTGGACATTTGCGAACTTGAAAAAGCTGATGGTATAGTAGTTTCTGCAGGGGGGCAAATAGCTAATAACTTAGCCGCTAAATTTTCTCAGTATTCAGATTTTTTTAGAAAAACAAGCATAAAAATTCTCGGTACTCACGGATCGCGCATAGATATGGCGGAGGATAGGAGCAAGTTCAGCACCTTATTAGATCAACTAAGTATTAAGCAACCCGAATGGAATGCTTTGACTACAAAAGAAGGGGCCATTGAATTTGCTCAGAAAGTTGGTTATCCTATACTAGTTAGGCCTTCATACGTATTAAGTGGCGCCGCTATGAGGGTTTCTTATGACGAAAAGACGCTTCACGATACCTTAGACCTCGCAGCATCTATATCAAGCGATTATCCCGTTGTAATAACAAAATTTTTTATAAACGCACGAGAAATTGAGTGTGATGGCGTATGCGATGGTGAAAATGTATTTATTGGTGCAATTGTAGAGCACATTGAGAATGCTGGTATTCATAGTGGAGATGCAACTATGGCTATACCACCTCAAACGGTCTCCAACGAAGTTACATCAAAAATTAAAGATTATACCAAAAAAATCGCCCTGGCATTAAAAATACACGGTCCTTTTAACGTTCAATATCTTGTTAAAGATAATGAGGTTTATGTTATTGAGTGTAACCTGCGCTCAAGTCGAAGTATGCCCTATGTTTCCAAATCTCGAGGCATTAATTTAATGAGGCTTGCAGCTGAAGTTATTATGGGCGGTAAAATACCAAAAAGATTAATGAACCTTCCTTTAGGAAACTACGTTTCAATTAAAGCCCCTATGTTTTCTTTCATGAGACTTGATAAAGCAGATCCCGTTCTGGGTGTAGAAATGAGCTCTACGGGAGAGGTGGCATGTATAGGTGAAAACTTTCCTGATGCCCTTATGAAATCGTTAGAAGCTGCTGACATGCATGTTCCAATTGAAGGAGGGAATATCTTAATTTCCGTAGGTGGAGATCAATTGAAATCCGAAGTAATTCCCTTAGCAAGAGAGATAAGTAAACTCGGTTTTACGATATTTGCTACTGAAGATACTAAGAATGCCTTAAATAAGAACAACATTGACGCAGTAAAACTTTATAAGGTTCACGAATATGGATTGGAGCCTAACATTATGCAATGTTTGCAGGATGGGCGCATAGACATGGTAATAAACATTCCATTGCCAACCACAGTAGAAGAAAAATTTAAAACCATAATGGAGGACGAATACAAAATTAGACGTATGGCTGTAGACTACAATATTCCAGTAATAATCAATCTACAGCTAGCAAAAGCTGTTATCGACGCTATAAAAAATACGCGTGAAAAGAAAATTGAAATAAAGTCGCTTAACGAGTATCATCAAACGCTAAAAGAAGTGTATTGGTAAGAGAAATTAAAAAAAAAAAAGAAGTATTTTTCTACGGGATTTTATTCAATTTCACGAAGAGAAGGGGTACTACATATCCTATAATGAAACCAACGATAGCATACCTAGCATATCTGTAGAACACTGAGTCGAATTCATCTTTAAGTGCTTCAAGCCCAAAGAAAACTACAAATACAATTATCATTCCTATTACTAAATTTATAATTTTCCATTTCAAATCTAGCTTACTTGGTTCATATTTAACGTACTCGTTTTCAAGAACATATGCAATTCCAAATCCTAACAATATTCCACAAACTTGAGAAAATTGTCCACTATCATTGAAAGCGACAGGAACCGGTAAGAGAACTGTTCCTGAAGTAGGAAACAAAAATATACCTAATAAGAAGAGTCCTATAGATGCTACTACAATAACAATCAACTTGATTGGTAGGTTTAAAGTGTTAAATTGTTTCGTACCATATGGTTCTAAATATGTAAAAAGCAAGAGTACGACAAGCCCTATTGAAAATCCTCCTATTACATCTTGAAGGTCATGAACACCGATGATCATTCTCGATATAGCAACTAGAAACATAATAATACCCAAGATTATAACGATATAAAGCCTTTTTCGAAAATCGTATCCTATATAGCCCCATGTGCCTATGGCATTTTGAGTATGCCCAGATGGAAATCCATAGGATGTCCACGCTAATCCAGCAGGGTTTTCTGGTAGTGAAACTTCTGCTGGATCGATATTAGTTGCTGGTCGTGGATCCATAAAAATATTCTTAAAGAATTCATTTACATAAGTTGTGAATAACAAACTCAAAGTTAAATTTTTGGCAAATCTCTTATCGTATATGATATAAAAAATAGCCACCATCACGATAAACACAATGGGGTCGCCAAGATAGGTAATTGCTTTAAAGATAGAGCGTATTGTTGAGGAGGTACCATAGAAAGCTTCATTAAATCCCAAAAATATAAGGATTAATCCCATTACTAGCACAACTACAAAGATAACACCGACAGTTATTAATTCATTTTTACTAAGGTTTTTATTACTCTCTGACATTAGACATCACTAATGTTATTTTAGTAAAAGTAATTCGATTTTTATAGTTAATAAATCTTTTGCATAAAATTACCGGTAAATATATAATTTCACCGTTAATAAAAACCATGAAAAAAAATAAATAGTAATTAAATTTTGCTTTAGATAACTGTTAGATAGCAGTTTAAATCTGAGGAATCACAAAAATATCGGGTGTCAAATAGATTTACTATCGAGGATACATTTTGGTTCGCTTGAAGATCATCGGAACTCAGTGGAAGATCGTAGAGAAATTAAAATATTTTCAACCGATTGAAGGCCACAATTGGAAGATTACTTACTCATCACCTACTTACGGTGGATGGGACTTAATTATAGAATGTGTATTTAATAACCTAGGTGATTTGGATGAGATCGTATCATTTTTCCGGACGGACAACGATTTGAAAGAGTGGATCGATGCAACTACCACCTTAATTAGCACAAAAAAAAACTTTGATATCAATTTATGAACAATTTCAAATCAAATTGTTTATAATTATTTCTGAAATATCTGATGAATACTCGCCCGTTCTCCTTATACTCTCAATAATAAAACCTATTTCTACAAGGTACTCTGAGTTAGGGTTGATTTTAATAGCGTTACACGCTTTTGTTAACTTCTTTATCGATTCAATATTTTCGTTTGCTAAATTCAAATCTTTTTGGAGCCAGGCATCTAAACTCATATTTAGTAATTCTAACGAGATTTCGCTGGCTTTCATAATGTTATTGTATAATTCCTTATCGATTTTTTGATAGTCTATTAAAATTACATTTTTTGCGATTTTTACAGCGTGATCACCTATTCGTTCTAAAAATCTGCTTATAAATTTGTAATTACTAGCATCGTCTAAGGTAATATCTAATTTTTGACATAAAATTATGTCGCGTAATACGATGTGAGCTTGGCGTTCAACTAACCAATTTAATCTATCAATATCATCATCACTTTCAATTACTTTTTTTGCTAACTCTTTATCCCCTGTTTCTAAGGCTTTAAGTGCGTCCTCGTGCATACCGTTAGCTAAAATATACATTCTTTTTATAGTTTTTTCGAAGGGTATTTCTGTAGGGTCCACTAAATCTTTTATTTTAATATAATTTTCTGATTCCTCTTCGATTTCTGTACCTATAGTAATTTTACTAAACACTCTAACTGTATGTTTGATATCGGAATCAAATTTTCTACTAGATATCACTTTTATAACGTTGTAACCCATGATATAAGCACCTATTAAGAGTCTGAATAAAAAATCTGGATCCTTAATTTTTTCAGCATCAAAGACTTTTTCTTTAATATTTTTTTCTGAACTCATGTATGGAGTAATTAATAAATTCCCGTCAGGTTGTGAAAGAATTCCGATTGTATCTTTAGCTTTAATTTCATGTCTATTTATCCATTCCTTTGGTAAACTAATAATAAAAGAAGATCCACCCGTTTTTTGTACTTTCCTTGCTTCAATATTGAATGACATAACTTTTTCACCTTTAGTTAAAATTTGATATATATATAATATTATTTTTATGATACTAAATATATACTATCTCTATATTCTATATATTTCCAAAAATTCAAAAATCCCAAATTGGAGATTTTATAGTTTAAAATCCAAAGTTTAAGATACCTTTATATAACTGGAATGTATCTCTTTTTTTATATAATTAGACATCAAAGTATCATTTCAAAATGGAAAGTAAGTTTAACATCTGCCCTAGATGTAAGGGCACCAGAATAATAGATATGGGCGATACCATTGATTGCCCAGATTGCAGATTAGAATTTGAAAAAGCTGATATTAAAACCCTAGAATCAGCCCAAATTCTCGCAGTATCTGAAAAACTTGATTTTATAAGAAGCATTAAGAACAATAAGAATAAAACCTGATTTTTTTTTTGAAGTAAATACTTTTTTTGTTATATTCTTCACTTATAGCTTATAGATACAAATTCTATTAACGAATGGATATTTTTCTAATTTAAAGTTGAAGATAAAAGATTAGCTTTTTATTAATTATAATTATTGAAAGAGAATGACACTGAATAAGAAAAAATTAGTTTCTGAGCCTATAGTGGAATTTTCACCTGGTAAAGATCCTTATATTAAAGCACGGAAAAAGGGGGCGACTAGATGGATTTTAGCTCATGTATTTCATGGCTCGAACAAATTATTTATAACAATTATAATTTTGATGATTATTCTTTCTGCAAATCTATCCTCTATTACATATATTATAATAGGCGAAACAATATCAGCACTGTTGGGTGGATTTACCGCACTATTAGGAAATTATATTTTAGTTTTGTTTATCTTAGGGATAGCAGGTCCTGTAATGAGTATTGTAAGTCGCATGTTAGTAGAGATTTTAGCGCAGAGGTTAGAAAGAGATGCGCGAAGAGAGTTTTTTACAAATCTATTAGGAAAAAGCCAATCATTTCACGAGCAAATGAAAATTGGAGAATTAATGGCAAGAGTAACTGATGACGTCCGGATGTTGAATTTCTTAATTAGCCCTGCTCTTTCATTAATCGTAGAATCCTTTACATATTTATTTATTCCAGTTATTTACATCGTTTTATATTACCCTTTACAGTTAATAATTGAACCTATATTCTTTTCTATTTCATTTCTTATCTTATTGAGGTCTTATTCTCGTAAAATTGGACCTATAACGGGTCGTTTAAGAGGAAATTTTGGATTAATGACTGCTACTTTAAGCGAGACCTTGTCAGGAATCGAAGTAGTAAAAGCTACCGTCCAAGAAGCAAAGGAAAGGAAAAAGTATTTTAAGCACGCTAATAATTACAAAAATGCGTTTATCGAGCGAGGTAAGTTACAAGCAAAGTATCTTCCGATTTTAGTTTTAGCATTAGTTATAACCGCAGGTTTTGCACATAGTATTCTGTTATTTAATTACGGATTGATGAATATTGGGCAAATAATTGCTTTTTTAGGTATTTTGGGAATGTTACGTTTTCCGACAAACATTTCTATGTTTGTTTTTGCCATATTTCGTTTAGCAGGATCAAGTGCTGATAGATTACTTGAGTTGATGAATAAAAAGACTGAAATTGACGAAAACAAAGAAGGCAAAGAAATTATTTTCAAGGGAAATATAGCGTTTGAGAAAGTAGAATTTACTTACCCTGAAAGTAAAAAGCCGGTGTTAAAAGATATTTCCTTTGAAGTTCAAACTGGGCAAACAGTTGCGATAGTTGGCACAACTGGATCTGGAAAAACTACGCTAACCAAATTAATCTCGCGGCTCTACGATGTCTCTAATGGTAAAATATTAATTGATGGAAACGATATTCGGGAATACTCTTTACAATCTTTACGAGATCAAATTTCTTATATTGAGCAAGATGTTTTCTTGTTCTCTACTACCATCTTTGATAATATATCTTTTGGGCGAGTAAGTTCATTGGAGCAAGTTATTAATGTAGCTCAACAAGCACAAGCTCATGATTTTATCAGTGAGTTGCCTGAAGAATACCAGTCAAAGGTAGGAGAAAGAGGGGTTCAGCTTAGTGGGGGCGAAAGACAAAGAATTGCCATCGCACGCGCCTTTTTATCCGATCCTCGTATTCTTATTTTAGACGATTCAACTTCAGCTATAGATTCTAACACAGAGGACAAAATTCAGTTTGCAATTAAAAACATTCTGAAAAATCGCACTACCATTTTAATAACACACCGTTTATCACAAATTAGGTGGGCTGATTTAATTTTAGTTTTAAAAAATGGTGAAATAGTCGCTAAAGGGAACCATGAAGAATTATTAAAGACATCTGAAGAATATCGCAAAATTTTTGTAAAGAAATTCGATATCGAAGAAGATCAGTTGCTTAAGGAGGTGAGAAAATAGTATGTGGGTGGGTCTTGAAGCAGAAGAATACGATCGAGTATATCGAGATAAAGACTTATTGAAACGTATTGTATCTTATTTCTCGCCTTATAAACGAGCAATGATTCTTGTAATTTTCTTCCTTACAATCTCATCGCTTACTACCGCTTTTCTACCTATTATAACTTCTCTCATTATTAGTAATTTAGAAACTTCTCCTGACTTAATTTACATCGTATTCTTAATCTTACTCATTTTTATCTTAAACACTTCGAGCTGGGTTTTTAATTATATTAGACAGATATATTCTAATCGAGTAATTGGAAGTGTGGTGTTAGATATAAGAAAGGATGCTCACAAATCAGTTGTAAATCACGATTTGTCTTTCTTTGATAAAAATCCCTTAGGAAAAATAGTTTCAAGAATTAACACAGACAGTAGAGATTTTGGAGAAACTGTTGGAATGTCAATTGAGGTAATTTCCTCTGTTATAGTCTTAGTTCTTTTAATAATTGTGATGTTTACTGTGAATGTGCTGCTAACTTTCGTTCTTCTTATATCGCTCCCATTATTTTTTGTGGCAGCGTTGTCATTTAGGAAATTTGCGAGAAAGATGACTCTTCTAGGACAACGTGCCTTAGCTTCAGTAAACGCGTATACAAAAGAAAGTTTTTCTGGCATCCAAATAGCAAAGACATTTAGACGAGAAAAAAAAGTATACGATGACTTCCTTCAAGTGAACAACCAATCCTATAAGGTGAATTTAAAAAGGGCGTTTTTGTTGAACGCTATCTTTCCTACTCTTGGTTTAATTCAAGGTTTTGTCACGACTTTGTTAATTTTATTCGGAAGTAACTTGGTAATTGAAGGAATTGTTGGAGTAGGAGAATTAGTTCTTTTCATTCAAAGCATAATGCTATTATTTTTTCCCTTACTCATCATAGCAACTTTCTGGCCTATGTTTCAGACGGGAATGGCAGCTTCGGAGAGAATTTTTGCTATAATAGATACATTGCCTCTTGTTGTTCAAACGGATAACATAAAACCTTCTAAATTGAAAGGTGAAATAGAATTCAAAAATTTAACATTTCAATACAATAAGAATAGATTAATCTTCGATAATTTTTCACTTAAGGTTAATCCCGGAGAGTCTGTTGCTCTTGTAGGGCATACTGGAGCCGGAAAATCAAGTATCGCAAAACTCATTGCCCGATTTTATGAATTTCAAGGTGGAGATATCCTAGTTGACGGGAAAAGCATAAGAGAATACGATCTTACGGAGTATAGAAAACACATTGGTATAATTCCGCAAACTCCATTCTTATGGGCAGATACGGTTGAAAATAATATCAAATATGGGTATGAAAATGCTTCAAAGAAGGATGTAATGCACGCATTGGAAATTAGTGGTGGATCTGAGTGGGTTAAAAACCTCCCTAAAGGGTTAAGAACAAATGTTCGCGAAAGAGGCTCTCTCCTCTCAATGGGACAGCGTCAGTTAGTTGTTTTTGCTCGAGTTTTATTAGAAAACCCTTCAATTCTAATTTTAGACGAAGCGACTGCTTCAGTAGACCCTTTCACTGAAACTCAAATTCAGGATGCTCTCGAAAAAACAATAAAGGGAAGATCGTCAATAATTATTGCTCATCGTTTATGGACTGTTAGGCGAGTTGATAAAATTATCGTTCTGGATCACGGGAAAATAGTTGAGGAAGGTAATCACGACGAACTGATGAAACGGGGAGGAACATATGCTAATTTGTATAACACATATTTTAGACACCAATCCTTAGAATATATTGAAGAGATGGGAAAAGATAAAGCTAAGGATATCGTTTAATTTCTATAAAATTTTATTTGTTTAAAAAATAATAAGAAAATTGAAAAAATTAGTAATAATTTATAGACGAGAAATATATCTATTTCTTTCCCATTCAGAGACAACTAATCTGTAAGCGTCATTTTCTTCTAATTTCGCGTAATAAAAGTTTTTAAACGGTTGTTCCCCGAAGATTTCTTTCATCAATTCAGAATTCTTAAATTCCTTCAGTGCTTCCATTAGGCTTCCAGGTAAAGCATTAATTCCTTCCTTTTCCATTTCTTTTGATGTAAGATTATACACGTTTCTATCTGTAGGTTCAAAAAGTTCAAGGTCTTCAGATAAAAGTCCATATAATCCCGTGCTCAAAAGAACAGCAAACTGTAGGTATGGATTACCGGCGGGATCTGGACAACGAATCTCACATCTTGCGGCACCTGGCTTTCCATGAAAGTCTGGAACGCGAATTAATGGGGATCTGTTGCGAAAACCCCATGCAATATACACAGGAGCTTCGTATCCTGGCACTAATCTTTTGTATGAGTTTGGCCAACTACTTAAAACAGCACACATAGCTTTAGCATGGTGCAATTGACCCGCAATCCATTTTTTCATAGTCTGCGATATATAAGCTGGATCTGATTCGTCATAAAATACATTTTTTCCATCTTTCCAAAGGCTTTGATGACAGTGCATCCCCGATCCGTTTATCCCATCAAACGGTTTAGGCATGAAGGTTGCCGTCATATTGTTTTGAGCTGCTACAATTTTAATTATCGTTTTTATTGTAATTGTATTATCCGCACTTACAACTGCTTTATCGTAGCGAAAATCAACCTCGTGTTGACCAAAAGCCACCTCGTGATGTAATTTTTCAATTTCTATTCCCATTTTATCGCAATATTCTGCAATTGTGTAGCGCATGCGTTCGTTAATATCGTACGGATCATAATCAAAATATCCTCGCATATCAGATGGTTTGAAGCTAGCCTGCTTATGTTCTTGATTTAACATAAAAAATTCCATCTCAGGAGCACAAACGTATTCAAATCCATGCTGTTTCGCTTTTTTGACCGCTTTCTGGAGAATGTAGCGCGGGTCCCCATCATATCGCTCCCCCTCAGGTGAATAAATATCACAAATTACTCTGGCTGCCCGATTGTTTGTTTCATTGTTACGCCATGGCAGCACGTAAAAAGTGCTGGGATCAGGCAACGCAACTTTATCAGACTCCTCAATTGCCCCATACCCCGTTATAGAACTTCCATCGAAACCTTCGCCTATTTCAAAACATTCCTCGATTCGTTTCGAGTTAATTTCGAAAGATTTAATTAAGCCATGAATATCCGTAAATTGAAGGTATATAAATTTAATACACTCCTCTTTAACCTGCTCGATTACATCCTCACATAATCCCTTCCTTTTTGGATCGTCTTTTTCAATCATTTCTAAACTCATTTTAATTTATTTAGTAAAATTTAAGGATAAAAAAATGGTTAGATTACATACATCAAAGTTCTATAATTATTCATTCATAGATTAATAAATAATTTTTTTCTTTTTCGAAGATTTTTAAATCCATAGGTGAAAATTCTTTGATGGCTTCTAATTGAGAATTTCTATATTTTAAATTGAAATCATCCGGTTTTCGACGTCCAAATGCAGTTGTTTTTTCGTAATGAACATATGTGTAGTTCTTGGGGATGTTTATATTATTAATCGATTCATTTTCACATTTTTGGCATACTTTTCTATCGTGAAAATATTCCGTTCCACAAAATGGGCATTTTAATGACATTTTTAATCAATGTTTAAATTTAAATTTGCTAGTAATATTTAATTTTATAAATATCATTGGGATCGTTCCTATATAAATTTTAACTATTTGTTAACACAAATAGAAAAATAGTGCATTACTTGGTAACACAAATGGAAAAATAGTGCATTACTTGGATCGAAAAATAGCGAAAAAGTGGACGATTGATATCAACTATGGTTTTTTTTAAATATAGATTTGGTACATTTGACTATCTTTTCAATTTAAATTTGGACAATTGCATACTTTTAAAATAGTTATATAACTTTCTAATAGTATGGCTGAACATAAGAAGTTAGATGAATTTTTTGATTTAGATATTGAAATCCTGAAGAAATTAAGTGTAGACGGAAGAATTTCTCTTCGACGCCTCGCAAGAGATTTAGGAAACAGATCGCCAGTTACAATTAAAAAACATATCGAGGAAATGGAAGAAAAAGGAATAATCAAAGATTATGGAGTACAGATTGACTACGAAGAATTGGGTTATAAAATTATTGCGCTTATAGAAATAACAGTTTCAAAAGGTAAAATGCTTGATGTAGAAAAAAAGATTGCCCAAAATCCAAATGTTTTCGCTGTATATGATATAACAGGAACATATGATGCACTTATTCTTGCAAGATTTAAAAAAAGGGCTAAACTTAGTGAGATGATAAAAAATGTGATTCATGCTTCCCCATATGTCGAACGGTCTAATACACATATAGTTTTAAATATAATTAAAGAAAAAACTTCTTTTACTGAACTTATGACAAAAGATTAATATCTTTAAATTGGGTAGTGAAAAAAAGAAATAAATTTTAACCAAAAACGTTTATTTAATTTATTCAGATAAATTTGATCCACAAAACGGGCAAAAAGCAATATTTTCTTCTATTTTTTCGCCACAATACTTACACTTGTTGCTTATTTTTTCTTTAGTTAAATTTTCTTTATCTCTTTTTACAAAAGTGGCTCTAGCATCGTCAGTGCGTAATTTCGGCATTTCAAATTTTGTTTTGTTTTCATTATCTACATTGCTATGGAGAAGTTTGTAAACGACAATAATTACTATAATGAAAACAATAATTACGATGATAAAAATTAGGATAAAAAATCCACTTATGAAGCCAAAAATATCAAATGGAAACATGGTTTGCAGCATAATCTTCTTGTTAAGAAAAATTTAATATCTAACATATATTACAAAATTCGACTTAAAAAAGTTATGCTTAAGCTTGTTTTCTTTTAGAGTAAAATAGTATATTCAAACTAAAATATAAAAATGTTCGTATTCCTTCCTTAGTTTTAGGTTTATCATTAAATACATTTAAATACCCCATCTTTCCTATATATACCATAACTTTACAATTTTTAATAGAGGATGAAATATGATATTTCAAGGTTTTGACATATGGTTTATAGTAATACCTGTAATAATCTTCGCTGTGATTTTCTTTTCTTGTTGGCTACTTGCAGGTATAAAGGTGATATTGGAGTATGAAAGGCTTATAATATTCAGACTCGGCAAGTATAAACGAACGATAGGACCTGGCGTAGTTTATGTGCTCCCGGTTTTTGAAAAGTCCCAGAAAGTCGATTTAAGAATCGTAACTGCTGACATTCCGAGACAAGAAGTGATAACGAGGGATAATATACCCGTTTTGGCTAATACCGTAGTTTATTTCAAGGTAGAAAGACCCTCGGATGCAATCATCAAGATAGAAAACTTTGCTTACGCAGTTAGACAATATACACAAGCAGCTTTAAGAGATGTTGTCGGTAATATGGAATTAGATGGCGTTTTAACTGAAAGAGATAAAATTGCTTCCGACATTAGAGAGCTTGTAGATAAAGAGACAAACGAATGGGGTATTGACATAAAAAGCATAAAGATACAAGAAATAGAATTACCTGCTGAAATGAAAAGAGCAATGGCTAAACAAGCAGAGGCAGAACGAGAAAAACGAGCAGCAATTATTGCTAGTGAGGGTGAGCTTGCGTCAGCAAAAAACCTAGCGGAAGCAGCAAAAATGATGACATCTGAACCTGGAGCTTTACAACTTAGGACCCTTCAAACTATCAGGGATATTTCCCAGGATCCCTCTGAAAAGATAGTAATTTTCATGCCTTCTGAAATAGGTAATATTCTTAAGAAGTTTACGTAATACGGAGGGTTCAAGGATGAGTAGAACTTTTGTCACGAATCAAAGATACATACAAATAGCTTTTAATCACACAGCGGCAGATGTTTTAAGAATCTTACCCAACATACCATACGATCCACGCGTAATTATCGAAGCTGGAACGCCGTTCATTAAACGAGAAGGAATTGCCGGAATAAGATTGATTCGAAGACTTTGGCGGGGATTGCTCGTTGCGGATTTAAAGGTAACAGATGGAGCTTACGAAGAAGTAAAATTCGCACATGCATCAGGAGCTAATGCAGTTACTGCAGCTGGAACCGCGCCAACAGAAACTCTGGATTTCTTTAATGAAATATGTGAAAGAAATGGATTATTCTCTATGATCGATATGCTTGGTCAGGAAAATCCTTTGCGTAAATTGCAACCATTAAAATTTAAACCAAAAGCAGTGGTAATTCATAAAGGTAGAGACGAAGAAATAAATCCACGAAGTATTATCAGATACAAAGATATCAATAAGGTCCGCTCAAAATACGGTGTATTTGTGTCTGTAGCGGGTGGTTTAGATCACGATTCGGTAAGAAAAGCTTATTTCAACGGAGCAGATATAGCAATTTTAAATATAGTTAAATCATCAGATAAGAACAGAGGATTACTAGATACGATGAATTTTAGATCGCTGATTCCCTCAATTCTAAAAGAAGTTTAATTAAGTAATTTGTTTACTCCTTTTTTTTTATACCTATTCTATTATTATCGCATTTTTACATTCTTTACAGAATAATTCTATGTAATTATAAGTTTCCTGTAAGAATAACTTATGTCGTCTTACATCGCACCTATAACATTCTTTCTTTCTATAGAAGAAGTTGGGGACCAAAAAATCATTAGTTCTTTTTACTCTACTCATAATAAGGAAAAATCAAGATTTTTATATAAATCCCGCCTCAGTAATGATTTCTTGTTTTTAAAATATAAAAACTGAATCTTTTTTTGGAACTTTAGTTTATAATAATCGATTTACTGGATACTTTTCTTAACTAAAATATAGATGATCATAAAAATTTCCAAAGAAAATTGTGAGAAACATAATGGAACAACAAAAAAAGATAACTAATAATGAAGCTCTGATAACATTTCAGAATGTTTCAAAAAGATATAATAACTCTTTGGCATTAGACAATATCTCCTTCACTATAAATAAAGGAGATGTGTTTGGATATATTGGACCTAATGGAGCGGGAAAAACCACAACAATTAAAATATTAGTAGGACTGATAAGGGATTATATTGGGAAAGTGTATATCGAAGGGAAGGATATATCCAATAATCGAAAGGAAATTTATAAAATATTAGGTTATCATCCACAAGAAGCAGGTTTTCAAAATTGGCGTACGGTAGAGCACGCTTTAAGAACTTTTGGGCGATTATCGGGATTGAAACAACAACACCTTGAACTAAAAATCACAGAAGTATTAAAATTTGTTAACTTAGAAGAAGTCAGGAATAAAAAAATAATCCATCTATCGGGAGGAATGCTACAGAAATTAAGGTTAGCTCAAGCACTTCTGAGTGATCCTCAGATTCTAGTACTAGATGAGCCATTATCTGGACTAGATCCAAGTAGTAGGTATCAGGTAAAAAACCTCATTAAATCTTTAAGTCTACGGGGGATTACAATATTTTTTTCCTCCCATATTTTATCTGATATTCAAGATATTTCTAACAAGATTGGTATTTTAAATAAGGGGAGAGTAATCAAGATTGGAGATCCTAACGAGTTGCAAAGTGAGTTTCTCATAGGAAATATTATCGAAATAGTATATACCGAAGTAGGAAATCCTTGCCAAAATTTGGCTCAAATAGATGGAGTTGAAAAGATCGAATCAGGAGCTCCTAACAAACAATTTATTCATTTAGAAGTAAACGCAGATTTGGATAATACTATTCAAAAAATACTTAGATCAATAGCAGATCAAAAATGTAACATGCGAAATTTCCAAATTCTTAAACCAAGTTTAGAGGAAGTTTATTTAAAATATATTGAAGGTGATATTAAATGAGTTTAAAGATCTTGTTCGTAGACGAATTAAAGGGATTCTACAAATCAAAGGTGATGATTGTTCTATGGGTAGGATTACCGCTCTTATCCCTATTATTTCATTATATCGTACCTGACACTGAGGGAATCCCAATCTCTTCCATCGTGGCAATAATTTTATCAAGTATTGGTGGAACACTTGGCTCTGCTATGTTGAGTACCTCTATTGCAAGCGAAAAAATACGGCATGTTTATGATTTGTTCTTAATTCGACCAGTTAAACGCACAAGTATACTTATAGCAAAATTCTTTTCCGTGTATTTATGCTTAATTATTGCTACAGGCATTTCTCTAACACTCGGACTTATTCTAGATCAAATATTTATTGGGAATCTTCCCGAGTTCGTACTAAATCAAACTATTGAGTCATTAACAATCAGTATAGCGGCTATGGCAATTTCTTGTTCGATAGGTATATTTTTTGGGATAATTGTTTCATCTGTCCCTGTTGCTACGATATTGTCGGTTTATATAGGTAATCAAATCTCAGCTATCTCAATTTTACCAACATTATTCCTAGATTTTATCGATCCTATTATCTTCTCTTTACTAGTTGGTTCCATAGCAGCAGTAATTATGCTTACCTTAAGCAGTGTATTATTTTCGAGGAAACAATTCTAATTAACTTGTGTTGTTAGAAGATTTGAATTAAATCTTAACTTTTTCAAGTTCCTCAATCCATTTATCCAAAGAAGTGACCCACCACGCAGCTGCATCTTCCTCCCCTTCTTGGTTTGTAAATACTACTTTTAACAACTTTCTAAATACAGACTTATGCAAAAACGATTTCGTAATTTCGATTTTTAATATTGAATTAATGGGAATTTGCAGAATTTTTTTTGGACGCCACATTTCAAAATATAAATCTTCAGTAGTAAGGATCAATACTCCATTTCCTCTAACTTGGGTAGATTTACGAGATTGTTGACCAAAGAAATTAGCACTATTCAATGATAAAATAATGTTCTTATCTTTAAACTTATCTAAAATCTCACTAATACGTGTTTTAAATAATTTCTTTACCAACTTATCTCAACTTCCTCATTCTGCTTTGTTTATGATATCTTTATTTGAGAAATATAAAAATTGTTTATTGATCTTGTAGAAATCCACTTTAATGGTAGTTTTTTGACTAAGGAAAAATACACCATCGTTTAATGAAACTTTCACAGGTTCAGGGATTATTTTTAGCTCTTGTTCACTCATAATATCAACATCTATTCAATAATTTAATAGAAACAGACAAGCTAATATGAACTTAACTAATCAATTTTACTTTTATTACTAAATTTGTCGGGACTCTTCTTTTATTTCAATCTGCTTTTATATCTATATTAATAAAATACACGGATTTGATCAGAATGAGTTTAGAATTAGTAAGTAAAAATCCTCCAGGATTGGAGAAAGAAGCAAACTATCTTATTTCAAATGTTTCTTTTGATATAGCTCCTTTTGTTATTCCATTTTCAGACTTAATTCAAAAGAGAGATCGTTTAGATAAATATTCTGGACAAGAAAACATAACTTTTGCTAATAGAGATCCAGAGTATAAAAACATTTTATTATCCGAGTTCTTATAAATTTATTTTAACAATTACCTTATTTTTAACATAGTAGTTAATTACCGATGTTATTTTCTCAAACTATATTCATAGATAAATCAATCAATCTCAATTTATTGAGATAGGCTCTCCTTTTTTTTTATCTATACAATAATAAATAACTCATTTTTTTTATTAATCTGTATTATTTCTGTCGGTCGGCGTTTTTTTGTGGTTAAACATTTTTTAACGCAAGACAATAAGTTTATAAGCAAGAAGAGCACTACTTAAAGATTTTTCAGAATATTGCACAATAATTGAACAAAAACTAGTAAAAAACTTATTAGAGTAAACTATAAAAACATCCAAACGCTATATTATTTATTAATTGTTCAATGGGATATTAATCCCGTAAAAAAAATTTGAAAAAAAAATTGGATGTGAATTATGAATGATGTTGGAAGAAATAAATAAAAGCCCCGAGGCTGCAATACTTGCAGCAGAAGAAGTATTTAAGACATACGAGCTAATGTGTTTGGATAAGTTAAAGGAAATTGGAAGATCGACAGCTCGAGATTGGTCTTTCGCAATGGGCTACACACATCGTAGTTCACTTGCGAAAATCATACGAAGGATCACAGAGCGATATCCTGAGATGCTTAAAATCTACGATAACAGGTTTCCTCGACTCTACGAAGCGATATAGCGTTCACTAAAGAAATGTAAGTTAATATATATTTTTGGACCTTTTTCACACATTTGATTTCGCACAAATTAGCTATTCAATTTTTTTATAAATATGAAGATCTATTAAAAGTTGTTGAAAAATGATAAGTAAGAGCGAAAATTGTAGAATAAAGTATTATCATGGAGGTATGATTTAGAATGACAAAATTTTCGATGGTTACTCACAAAACAAGCATGATTGGTTCAAGGACAAGAGTTGAAGATTCTTGTGAATCTGGATTATGCCCGATATGTATTGCGGATTGTCCTGTGTTCTGTGAGGTCTCGAAATCAGCGCTAAGAGGTCGAGAAGCTCTATATCCTCGAAGAGAATATTTTGGAAACTCAACAGCAGGAACACCAAAAGATTTTGGTTTATCCTATGGTGATTTCCAAATTCAATTTGAAGTACGAGGCGCTCAAGGAATCGAAGCTCACGAAGATAAGGTGATTTTCCCAAATGTGGATATGACGATGCGTTGGGGTAATATATTACAAAAATTACCTATCGTGATTGCAGGACTTGGCAGTACGTATGTAGCTAAGCGAAATTGGAAAGGTTTAGCAATCGGTGCTGCTTTAGCAGGAGTAAGTCTTACAATTGGAGAAAATGTAGTCGGAATGGATCCATTAGCTCAATTCGCAAATCATAGAGTTTATCCAAAAGTCATTGATACAGATGATATGAAATTTCGTGTCAACACCTATAGAGAGTTTTGGGATGGTAAGCATGGTGATATCATTGTCCAGAAAAATGTTGAAGACACGAGGCTCGGAGTATTCGATTATGTGACGTCAAAATTGGATATAGAATCGCTTGAGATAAAATTTGGTCAAGGAGCAAAAGCAATCGGTGGAGAAGTAAGGTTATCCTCTTTAGAGAGAGCACAACTGCTCCAACAACGAGGTTATTTAGTCTTTCCTGATCCCTCCGACCCAAAGGTTATAGATCAATGGAACGCAGGGTTAATACTTGACTTTGAAAGACATAGCAGAGTAGGATTGTCCACAACTGAAGATATTTTAGATGAAATAGACAACATTCGCTCATCAGGAGCAAAAAACATTTTTATCAAAACTGGAGCCTATCGTCCAGCGGCAACAGCTTGGTTATTAAGGTTAGCTGTGGAAGGAAAAGTAGATGGAATAACATTTGACGGTGCTGGAGGAGGAACAGGGATGAGTCCTGTGAGTATGATGAATGAAGGTTCAATTCCAACAGTTTATTTAGAAGCTCTTGTAGTTGGATGTTTAGACATGATAAAAAAGAAGAACCCTAATGTTAATATTCCAACCGTGGCCATCGCGGGTGGAATTGCAAACGAGACGCAGATGTTCAAAGCTCTTGCCATGGGTGCCCCCTATGTGAAATGTATAGCCATGGCAAGGGCTCCAATAACTGCTGCTATGAAATCTAAGTATATTGGTGAAACTATCTCAAATGGTAAGGTCACACCAGCGATGTTGAAGAGCTTAGGATTTCCCAAAGATAAGGATCCCTTAAGTTTAAGCCTTAATGAAGCTTTCGTAGAATATGATAATTTGCTGAAGATTCACAAAGGAAAAGAAATTCCTGCCTCCGCAGTCGGAGTTTATACGTATTTTGAAAGTAAGCTTGGTACAGGTTTAAAACAATTATTAGCTGGGGTTAGAAAATTCAATTTGGATCTTCTAGATCGTCATGATATCGCTTATATTACTCAGCGAGCTAAAGATGTATGTGATAAATGGGATTTGCATGTTGAGTCTCAAGAATCTCTTGATTTTGAATTGGTAAAGAACGAGATATATTCGGGAAACTACGAATAACTATTTTTATTTTATTTTTTTTTACTTGAACTAATTCTTAG
>Ga0255055_10001318_pt1 | contig 18403 bp, 10 predicted proteins | sample JV7_2_27_MG_FD_188633 | JGI IMG/M metagenome (GOLD analysis project Ga0255055, IMG submission 188633) | Seawater microbial communities from Jervis Inlet, British Columbia, Canada - JV7_2_27 | ecosystem: Environmental > Aquatic > Marine > Inlet | place: Canada: British Columbia | collected... | reverse complement strand
AAAATGTGTAGTAAAGCATCTACACTGTCATCGTTTAATATTGCTTTTAACGATTGACTAAAAGTCGTAAATAAAGAAGGGCCCAAATCGACAGGATTCTTCAAGGATGTCCAATTGGGTGAGATAGATTTCATCTCTTTGATTGTAGACTCACTTAAAACTGCAAGTTTTAGTCCTAGTCTTTCAATTTCGTCGCATGCTAATATACCTAAACTTCCAGAAGATGTAATTATTGCGATATTCTTTCCTTTAGGTAAGGGTTGAGTAGCAAATACTTGAGCGATATCAAACATTTCGTAAAAGTTATTTACGCGATAAATGCCGGAATATTGTTTGAAAATCGCATCGTAAATTTTATCGTCTCCAGCGATAGAGCCAGTGTGACTCTTTATCGCTTTAGAACCAATTTCGCTGCGACCATTTTTTAGAATCAAAACAGGTTTAGTCAATTTTTTTAACATTTCTATTAACTTTGGTCCTCGTTTCACGCCTTCTAAATAAACTGTTATTATATTAGTATTCGTGTCTTTCTCTAGATATTCCAACATATCAATCTCATCAACATCTACTTTATTTCCAAGAGTAATAGTTTTCGAAAAACCAATATTCTGACTTGCTGACCATTCAACAAAGATATTTCCTAACACACCTGACTGCGCGATAATAGAAATAGTGCCCCCTTTTATAGATTGATCAAAATCTATTTCTGTGGTTGTAAATTTGTTGTTAAAATTAGTCACACCCACGCAATTAGGGCCAATTATTCTTACATTCGAATTTTTAGCGATTACCTCTATTTCTTCTTGGATTTTAACAAATCTTTCGATACCCGTTTCAGAAAAGCCCGCAGTTTCTATAATTATTCCTTTAACTCCTTTTTTAACAGAATCCTTTACTATTTGAAGCACATATTCATTCTTTACTACGACAATTGCTAATTCGATATCATCTGGTATATCATTAATATTTTTAAACACTTTATGGCCAAAAATAATATCTTTATTTATATTAACGGGATACGTTTTAAATTTCGAATTTAATAAATAATTTGTCATGGTATAACCAAATTTGAAAGTATCAGAAGCTCCAATTATAGCAATAGATTTAGGGTTAAAGAAAACTTCCAAATCAGTTATTTTATTACTCATAATTTAATTTGTCCCTTTGAAAAGAACATATAAAAGATTATAATTTATTGAACTTAAAATTTAGTTTTGAAGGGTGAAACTATATCGTTTTCGAAATTAGGGGTATTTATATTCTAAGATGTAAATAAATGGTAAGACGAAAAAATTAATTTATTTTTTTTAAAATTGTATGGAAGCTATAACAATTAATAGATACGTTCAAGTTATTTGTCCTGTCTGCAAGTCGAAAAATGTTATACAAATTCCTAAATCAGTGATAAATAATGCAACACAACTAACTACTATATCAGTACCAAAAGGTAAAATTTGCCAGCACCATTTTCAATTGTTTTTAGACAAAAATTTTGTGATAAGAGGTTACCAAAAAGTAGATTTCCAACTAAACCACAAGAAGGATAAACAAGATAAGTTTGATTCTAAAAACCACTTTGTTAACAGTTTAGAGCTCTAAAAATCTAATGCTTTAGATAAGAATGAACCCAAAACTATACCAGGAAAGCCAGGTATTTATAAAGAAAAGAAATTTGTTGAAATAAAAGCTAATAATAAATCAAAAATGACTTTAACTGAAATTTATGATGAATTTTGGGAATTTATCGACGAAAACAATGAAACTTTTCAAAAATTCATTTTAAAAGATAAAAGAAGAAGGCTAATTTCAAGTATGAATGACCTTACGCAAAATGCTGAGCATCATCTACTTGAAATTTCTCCTAAAACTTGAATTATTGACAATTATGTTTATTTATTTATTTTTTCTTACAAAATTGTAAGCATAGGGTTAAATAAATTTGGTTTTTTGTATTATACGGATATTTCTCTATAAAAAGAGTTTATCTTTTTCTCTCAAAGCTCGTTTTTTAGGTGATTAATGGTTGAAAGAGGATAATACAGAAAAAAAGGGATTCCGACCAATTTTGAAAAAATACGAAAAAGAAAAGACACTCGTTCTGGAGAGTATTTCAGAACATATCGTCTTTCAAGATAAAAAGCATACTATCTTATGGTTAAATAAAGCAGCAGCAGATTCCGTTGAAAAGACACGAGAAGAATTGATAGGAAAGAAATGTTACTCTGTTTGGCAAAAGTCTAATAAATCCTGCATTGATTGCCCAATAGATGCCTCGTTAGAAATAGGTAGCCCTACATCTGGTGAAATTTCGACTCCAGATGGGAGAGTTTTTATCGTAAGAGGTTTTCCCGTAAGGGATAAAAAAGGAAAAATAATAGGAGCAGTTGAACTTACCCAGAATATAACCAAACTCAAACAAACTGAAAAAGATTTAATTGTATCTGAAGAAAGGTATCGGAATCTATTTGAAAGTTCGCCTTATTCTATCGGCATATTTGATTTAAACGGAACTTTAATTGATTGTAATAAAGCTACGGAAAAATTTTTGTCCATTCATAATTTAGAGAGGGATTTTATTGGAAAACATTTTAGAGAATTTTTGGGATATCTTGAGAAAAATAAACCACTTATCCCATTATTCGAAAATACCCTTAATAAGTTAAAGAAAGACGGAGAAACACTAGAATTTGAATTTCCTGCGAATCGATCAGCGGGAAGTGTGTTGTGGGTTCGCGTTATAGCTTCATTAATAAAAATAGGAAGCGAAGAAAGAATTCAATTCATTGTACAAGACATTACAGAAAGAAAACAGGCCGAACAAGAATTGAAAACATCGGAAATAAAATATCGAGAAGCGTATAATCGTGTTGATTTTTATAAAGACATTTTTTCTCACGATATTAACAATATCTTTCAAAATATCCATTCCTCAGTAGAACTAATTGATTTAAATACGGAACAATCGATTAATTTAGAAAAAAACGATGAATTGTTGGATATTATTAGAGAACAGATCAAGAGAGGAACCAACCTAGTCTCAAACGTAAGAAGATTATCGGAAATTGAAGATAAAGACTTAACCTTGCAAAAGAGTGAAATTATTATAGCTTTAAAAGATGTCATAGACGCTCTTATTAAGGTATATAAAAGAAGAGAGATCAATGTTCAGATTCAGAATGAACCAAAAGAAGTATATGTCAAGGCAAATGAACTTTTACCAGATATATTTGAAAACATATTAATCAACGCTGTAAGACACAATCGTAATTCACTTGTTGAGATTCTTATCAAGTTTTCAAGGGTAGTGAAGGAAGAAGGCAACTTTATCAAACTTGAATTTATTGACAACGGAATCGGTATTTTCCCGGAAATGAAAGAAAAAATCTTTCAGAGAGGACAAGTTGAGAAAAAGGATAAGATTGGGTTAGGACTTGGTTTAACACTTGTTAAAAAGATAGTCGGAACCTATAATGGCCAAATTTGGGTAGAAGATAAGGTCGCAGGAGATTATAAAAAGGGAAGCAATTTTATCGTCATTTTACCGGAGGAGGTTTAACTGGTTTCAATTTTTATCGTGGAAGACGATTTATCCTTACAAAAGCTATATGAGATGATGATTTCCACATTTGGATATAGAGTTGTTGGAAAAGCGAACAACGGAAAGGAAGCAATTGAAATGTATAACGCACTAAATAAAAAGCCAAATGTTATTTTAATGGATCACCGTATGCCCGTTCAGAATGGGTTAGACACAGCGCTAATTTTGTTAAAACTTAAAAAACCTCCAAAAATCATCTTCACGAGTGCAGATATATCAATTAAAAGCCGAGCATTAGCAATAGGAGGTTTAACATTTTTAGAAAAACCATTTAGTGTAAAGGCTTTACATGATGAGATTATAAAAGTACTATCGATAAGTTAATTTTTTCACCTACTCAAACCGAGTAAGATTCTTCCTCCTCTGCAAGTTGATTTAAAAGAATTCAACAATACAATTATAAGAAAATTACCTCTTTTTATGAAAGCCTTTTATGGCAAATTTAAAATTAAGCAAATAATTTTCGAACGTATAAAGAATAATTAATCAAAATTAAAAAAAAGAGATAAAAAGGTATTAAAATATGAGCTATAAATTACCAGATGAGAAAGATCTTGAGGCTATGATTGGTATTGTAGGCAAGGAGTACGCCACCAATAACAAGGCAATTACAGCATCTTATCTTTCCAAATCTGTAATGGGATTAGAGGCACAAATTCCTGATATCGTCGTACGCCCCAAATACATCGAAGAGATTCGTAAGATTCTACTTTACTGCTCAGCAGAAAAAATAGCAGTCTCACCGATTTCAGCCGGACTATCTGGCGGCTTTGCGTGTCCAACTATTAAGCCTGCCGGAGTTATGCTTGATTTAGGTAGAATGAATAGAATTATCGAAGTTGATACCGAGAATCGATATGTCGTAGTCGAACCGGGAGTCACGATTGGAGAGCTTTGGGCTTACATGCACAAAAATTACCCAGAATGGGCGCCTCCTGTACCGGACGGTGCTCCACCAGCTTCTACCGTAATGGGTGACGCTATTGATAGAGGGTTTTCCCTTTATACTAGTTCTGTTGGTCCACAAGGTGATAACTTTATGTGCGGTGAGATAGTATTTCCAAACGGAGATATTGTACGAACTGGTTCTTGGGCTCTTCCATTTGCGAAACCGTTCTATAAATACGGACTAGGTCCAGATATTTGGTCCTTTTTAATGGGTTCACAAGGAGCTTTAGGCGTAATGACTAAAGTCGCAGTTAAAATATATCCACATCCAAAATTTAAGACCGTAGTTGTGTGGGGTATGTCCAATCCTGAGGATATGCAGGATCTAACACTAGAAATTGGAAAACAAGAATTTGGAATTGCTCACAACACCGTTATGGTTCAAGGTGGGAATTATCCTTTAGTAATGACGCGTTGGCCAAAAGATAAAGTTCCTCACGATTATGAATTCTATGAACAGTTAGGAATTAGTAAGTGGTGGATGAATTGGGAGTGTTGGGCACAAACTCAAGAAGAGTTAGATTATGTGGTTAATAGAATCAATAAAATGGCTGAAGATTTCAAGAAAAATAGAGCTAAAGACCCTGATAGCATAAAACCTCAGGAACTACATCCCAAACAAATCGCAAGCAGATTGAAAAAACCCAATAAGATTGCGGTTCCTTATTCGTTCTGGGAGGCAGGATTTTTATTCATTACATTCTATACCCCATGGAACGAATGCGCCCATTTTGCTGAAATGTATACTGCTGCTATGGAGAAATATGGTTTTCCACCAGTTATGTGGATTGCTAGTATTGAGCGTTGTAGGCAAGCAATTTGTATGCCCATCATTTGTTTCGATAGCACAAAACAATCAGATATCGAAAAAGTTCAGGATATGAATAGAGAAACAACAGAATACGCGCTTAAACAAGGGTGGCTTAATTACAGACCAGATCCGTACATCCATGCCCCTCTTACATATAGTCAAGCAGGGATGTATTGGAAATATTTGAGAATGATGAAAAAGATGTTTGATCCTAATATGATAATGCATCCTGGGAGGCTTGCTCTTCCATAACCAAGTAAAGAGGTAAAAAAATATGGCTAAAACTGGAATGGAAAGATTAAAAGAATTGGAGAAGGAAATCTATAGGTGTATCCACTGTAAAGCGTGTAGGTTTGCTTATTCAGGAGAACCTAGTAGAGAAGGAATAGGGGAATTCACTGGAAAACAAGGTACAGTTCTTTACGAAGGAATGGTTGACGCGTGTCCAGCTGGAATAGAATACGGTTGGGAAGCGTTTTGGAATGCCGGTAAAATTTGGATTGCTCGTTCGATTTTAAGCGGAGATTTAGAATTTTCTGATGAGGTTAGGGATGTTATTATGCCGTGTATTACATGCGGACAATGTTCAGCCCAATGTGAGAATAAAATACCCACAGTAGACATCATCGAATCTTTAAGGGCAGCACTCGTAGAATCAGGCGTCCCTATGATAGAAAAGCACCAATTAGTTGATCGTTTAGTTAAGGAATTGAACAATCCTTACGGAGGAAAGGCAGACGAACGATTTAAATGGGCGAAGGATGCCGGTTTAGGGAAATATATTAACAACAAAAACGCAAAAGTCGGTTATTACGTCGGATGTACAGCGAGTTATAGACAAGTAGAGGTTGCAATCGCTACAGCAAAAATTTTTGAACAATTAGGTATAGACTTTACATTAATCGAAGAGGAAGTGTGTTGTGGAAGTCCCTTCTTTAGAGTCGGCGCCGTTGATACTGCCCAAATGTTAATGAGGAAAAATCTCGAGGCTTTTAAGAATTTAGATACGGTCTATTTTTCATGTGCAGGTTGTTATCGGACTATAACGATTGATTATCCAAAGTGGATGGCAGAAGACGAGAAACTCCCTTTTGAAACCATGCACGCATTTGAATTAGTTTCAAAATTAATCTCTGATGGAAAGATTAAGTTCAAACCTAATAAAGAACTCAAGGGAAAAGTTGTAACCTATCACGATCCTTGCCACACAGGTAGACATTTCGCTCTCGAGATGGAACAATCCATGATCAAGGAATCTACGAATTTAATGTTTGATATGCGTAAGGTAAACAAAGCGATCGACGAATGGTTTGAGATTCCTCGAGTAATTTTGCGGAAACTTGAAGAAGACGTCGGGATTAAGTTTACTGAGATGTATCGTATAAAGAACAATTCGATGTGTTGTGGGGCTGGCGGGGGAGTAAGAGCAGGTTACCCTGAATTCTCATTACGAACTGCAAGTCTACGATGCGATGAAGCTAATGCAGTAAAGGCAGATATTCTAACAACCGAATGCCCCTTTTGCTGGAGAAATTTAAGCGATGCAAATGAGCAATACAATCATGGTATGCAAGTAATGGGTGTTCTTGAAATGATATCCAAATACAATTTATTAGATATTATATCAAAATAAGTGAGTAGAATTACTTCTTTTTTTTTATCTTTTTTTAATTTATATTTTCTAGTTATTTTATAAGTACTAAAATCAGTAATTAGAAAGCATTTCTAAAAACGCTTCGAGTCGAGTCATTATTTGTCCTGGTGCGTAGTTTCGTTGGTCTACACAATCTACATCTAAGTGAATAAGGGGTATCCCTATCTTCTGAAGTGCGTCTTTAAACAACACTCGAGCTCCAGCGGTTTGACGACATCCCCAATGCGCAGGATTAACAGCACCGTCAATTTTGTATTCTTGAGCTAATTGCGTAATAACTTCGAGGCGACGTTCTACAGGCCCAACAATTGGGTGTGTAATCATTCGATTAGCCAAGCTCTTTAGAGGTTGGCTTTCATCCATAGGTTCCCACCAGATATGGTTTAATTCATCGATAACGATATTTGCTCCGAATTTTTCCTCCAGAATATCTAAGATATCCGTTTTAAACTGTATTCTATTCTGGATCCACATTAAACGAAATTTTTCTTCGGATAAACCTGTTAATCCGTTCTCAACGCGAAATTTGAACTCATCTCTGAATAATTTTGCAACTTCCACGCTTTCTTCAGTTCCTTGAAGCAAGACATATATTATGAAATTTTTTAGGTCGTTTGAGTTTGCAGGGCAAGGAACATTTTTACAAAGGTTATTAGCTTCTATTAGGTATCCCCTTGCTTGGTTGTTATACTTGATCGTTTTTTTAAGTTTATCGTAGTCGAGTTTGCGACCAGTTTCATTTTCAACATATTTTATCATTTCTTTATATTGATCAGTTAAGTAATCGATGGCATCTGGAGTTACTTCAATAGGTATGTTCAATATGAATACATCTTTATCGAATATTTCTCCAATTCGCTTTAAAGCTTTAACACCACCATTACATGGGATACTTGCACCAATAAGCACATCTGGTTCCGGAAGTAAACCATCCATTGCGGCCCCAATTATAGTTCTATGGTAAGAACAACTATCGGTTGAAAAACCTTTACTTTCAGAGAGGTTAAGGTATTTGCTGGACATACCAGTTCCAGCAAGCATTGCTCCAAAAAATTCTACAAACATTCCAGAAACACTCATGGAATTAAGTATTTCGTAAGGAACAAAAACGGTTGTCCAAGCTATTGACCAGTCGTTTTCAAATATACGAGAACCAATCCGTGCTATCTCGTACACAAATTTTCTACGAGCAGTAACTTTAGATTCAAGTTTGTTTTTAAGACCGGTCTCCAATTGTTCAAAATATTTTTTTAATATGTTATGAGATACCATTTTAACCACCTTGTTAATTCTTAATCATTTCTGAGAAGGCTTCAACTCTCGTTCTTAGTTGATTTACGTCTCCTAACCCGCCATCGCTTTCAATGAATAAAACAGGAATTTCATGTTCTCCCAAGATTTTTTTCAAAGCAGGAACATCGTACAAATATGTATCGCAAAATTTTAAGGAATGGTGAATTACTCCATCGGCCTTGAATTTTTTTGAATTATTTATGATCTGCTTAGCTCTTTCTTCTATTTGCATCATTCGAGCGCATGGAGTTCTTGTTAAGTAAGCTTCGCTTAATGAAAATATTAAGTTATTAGATTCTTTAATATTCAAATCGAAAAATTTACTCCCTGTACAAAGATCTTCGTAAACAAGATTCAACCCAATCCCTTCTATAAATTTGATGAATTCTATTTCGTGGAGTGGACTTCCAGATAAAAGAATTCGAGGGTTTTTTTTTTGTTCTGCTTTCGTAGTTTCCGATTTTATTTCTTTTATGAGCTTTCTAGTTTTCTCATTCCAAACATCTGGCTCGATTTTGAAGAAATCTGATGTGATTTCCATTAAGCGACCTGCTGTTATTAATGGAGGATCTTCCATTCTTAACGAGTTCAGTTGGTTATACAATAACCGTGAAATATTATAAATATCAATGGCGTTTTTAATATCCTCCTCTTTTATTGGAGTAGAAGTATATTTTTCGAGCGCATTCTTAAGCTTGAGAAACTCATTTTCGAGATACTTTGAGCCTAAAGATAAGTTGCCCATCGGAATATCTAATATATGAATAAACTTCGTTGGAACGTACCTTTTCCAAACATCGTGCAGTCTCCTCATCGCATCGCAAGAGTTTACGAAAATAACACCCTCGAGGAAATCATATCCACCTTCTATTGCTACATCAATTGTAGATTTTATAAATTGACAGAAATTGGGATGTATATAAGAATCTGCGTTTTGTGGTGGATTTGAGTGGCCTATTATTCGATATGGAAGAAGACCTGCAGCATAGATGAGTTCTAAAGGTGTATAACTACATAACCATCCAATACACTTCTTAGCGATAGTAATCGTATCCTCAATCTCCTTGTATCCTAATTCAAGAAAATAAATTGAATATTTTATTTAATGATACTGAAACTTTAAAGATTTCAATGCCAGAATTTATTTTTTTTGTATCAAATTGATAATTTCAAATGCATCCAACAAAATAATACTAAAAAAATAAATTCGAAAATTTTTATTATTGTTATACTATTAAAAAGAAGTTTGGGGTTTTTTAGTTGACAAATGTAGAGAACAAGACAGCATATCCGTACATTACGGAATTCAAAAAAGAACCTTTTAAATCTTTTGTTTTAGCAAATAGAAAGGATATCGGCAACTTTTACTTAAGTAATTACAATAAAGTCTTAGAATTATATCAAGATTATAATATAAACTTAATTAAAGAATCATCTTTAAATTTAGAGGATCTTTTTTGGTTTCTCCTTCTGAGAAAGTATATCAAACAAAAAGTGGATGAACACAGTGAAATTTTCTTAGAGTTTGTAAAAAATTGTGAAGTTGAGATAATTGAAAAAGATCAATTGGGATTTAAAGCATCGCCTTATTCAGTAAAAACTCCTGATATTTGGTCAACATACTATGCTCTAGCAAGTTTAGAGTTATTAGGAGTGCTCCAACAATACCTAGCGTCTAAAGGGCAAGATATAATTATTGAAAAAATTAAAAACTTTATTTACAATCATAAAAGAAACAATGAATTCTTACATTGCCTTAACAAACAATGCGATTTATGTAATCAAGGACCTATGGGGGAGACTTTTTACTATGTAGTTGAAAGTTTCATGCTAATCGGTGTTGATGTAAGGGTTTTCAAAGAGCAATTCCGTCAATATTTAAGAGAAAGAAAGAAAGATGTATCACTAATTTTTAAACTTCTCAGTCTAAAGTTCTTTGATTTAGATTCAGACGTAAAAGATAAGGAAATTCAGCATTTCTATCAATTTCAACAGCCAAATGGAGGCTTTGTCATAGACTTAATTGGAGGAGATATTGAATCTACATTTTGGTGCGTAAACCTTCTCGATATATATTCGTGGCTGATAGATTACAACCCAGCAAGAATCTATTCTTTTATCGCCCAGAAATTAGACTCAATATTGAAAGATAAAGAAGATTGGAACTTAATGGCGTTAAGAAATGTTACTAAACTAGTAGTTTTGTTATCTATTATCTGGAATCGTTTTATCGAAGAAATCGAGAGAGTTGTATTTAATCGGTTAGAAACATATAATTTTATCGATTTAAATCAGGTAAAAACTACCTTTGGCTTAAGTCATGGAGTAGAAGAGATTATACTGTATATTAACCTCAATTATATGTTTACTTTGAAGAATATCGATATTTCGTCTGAATTTAATGCTTACCTACTAAATTTAAGTCAAGACAAAAAGAAAATTATCCAAGAAGTCTATGACCAGCTAAGTAATAATAGTATCATTTCACTTTCAGATATTTACAAAAAATATAAAAGTTCCTACCAACAAGAGCCCGTGAAATTAAAAGAAGGTATCTTTCCGATCATCTATGACTTAATAAGCAACCATTTTTTTGAAGGAGAGATTAGATCAAAAAAGGCGTATTTATTCAAAACAAAATTTTACTTTTGTTTAGATGTATTGTACAAAAATATAATTATTTCCGATAAGGAAATTAACAGCGAAAGACTCTTCGAAGAAAAAGCTAAACTGAAGGAAATTAAAAATGATATTTACAATATGACCTTGAAGCTTAAGAACACGATTCCTCAAATAAAAGAAGAAATAGAATCGTATCTTATGATAGACGAAGTTGATTTCGCGAAAGAAAGGTTGAAGTTTGTATTGCGAGATTCATTAATGGAAGCAGATTTCCTTAATAAAAACATTGAAACTTCGTTCAATCAAGAGCTTATATACATTAACCTACAAGCTGCTTTAGGTTCAGAAATATCTCAATGGAATAAGTCTTATTCTTTGCTGCAAAAGCGTTTAGGTGAATTAAATATTTATCTCCTAGAAAAGATCCAAGAGATGGAAAGTTTAAAAAAATTTAGCAATATCTTAGACGATTTAGATAGTAAAATATACGATATTCAGGATCAGGTAAATCGCGAGATAGATTCTTTTAAAAATTACATTATGGAGGTTCTTGAAAAGGGTTATGACGAAGAAAAACTAAATCTTATCATAAATGCGTTTAATAAAATAGCTCAGGTCGTAAGCAAATACGATTCAGTTATCTACAAGGTTTCGCATCAGATTACAACAAAGGAGAAAAAGATCGCAAAGAACCATAAGAAAATAATACAAAAATGGGTTAATTTTAAAGAAGATTTTGATTTGATTTTTGCTGATTATACTAATGGTTTTCAGTTTTTCAACGATTTAAATAGACAGATAGGAAATGTAAGGGATAATATTCAAAAAGGAATTCTTCAAATTAAAGAGGACGTTAAAAATATAGCAACTCAAAATCAATACCAAGACGCATTTAAGATTATTAAAAAGGAAGCGGATAATTTACTAAAAGAAAAAACAAATGAAATTCAAAGCTTAAAAGTCATGGTTAAAAAGAACATTTCTTTTAAACAGAAACTATTTCCGCTTTATAAATATATAAATGAAAAGCTCGACAGCCTGGAAGAAAATATCATTGAGTTCATAGCCAAACAGGAGCAATTTTTAAGAGAAAAGGTTATAGAAGAAAGAAACAGGGCAGGTGTTGAGGATTTTGATAGTTTTGTTTCTGAAACTATCCAAAATTTTAAGGTTAAGTTAGAAAATTACAGATTAAACATTGATCAAACCAAAGTAAATAAAATCCCAAATATTATTAGCGGTTTTGATAAAATTTTAATTGATTTTAACGAAAATAACAAGGTTTTTTCTAATAAGATAACAAATCTAAAAGCTATTATCCCAGATCTTAATGAAAGTTCGATAAAAATTATACAATGGGAGAAATTTAAAGTATTTTTTACTGAGGAAGTTGATAAACTAAAAGAAGAATATGTTAATGACATCATTTCTCAAGAGATTATATTAATGAGCGAGGAGGAGCATACAGACACAATAAATATTAAAAAACTGGCCGATAAGCTTAAACTCAAATGTAGAGCGATAATTCCTAGAATTAAAGGCATGATAGAGGTGTCTAAATTGCAAGGTGATTTACTTGAAGATAAAAAAGAACTTATAGTTCACACTGAAGCTTATCATAAGAATAGAGAGTTAAAAAATTTCACAGAAAATAGAATTATTAAGCAAACCCAAGAAGCAGTAGGAAAATTATTAGCCCTATACGATTCGTGTATAAAAAACAAAACTCTTGGAGTAAACTTGCTAGAAGTTCAAAATAGAATTAATAATTTAAGCAATTTGAAGGAATCTATTACCGTTCAATACAACGCTAAGACAAAAGAGTTAAATGTTGACGAGAATAGATTAGAGAACTTGGAATTGATTAATGGTCTAAAAGCGGTTATAAACAATAATGAAAAAGCGATTTTAAATATTAAAGAGAATTTGATTCTTTTTAAAGACTTACAAATATTTATAATCGATTTACTAGATACAGTAAAAATCGAATTTGAGAATCAATTAACTAAAACTTCCGATGATGTAGTGAGAGTTGATTCCCTTATTAAGATGAATGAGATTCTTGAAAGCAGGAAGGAGAATGTTAGAATTAGGTTAAGGCAAGTTGACGAAAAAATCGAAAATAAATTGAAATCGACTATTAGTTTATCTTATGAAACAAGGAAGTTTGAGACCGAAGCAAGAGAATTTTATGTATCTCATAAGAATGAGATCAAAGCAATGATAGAAGAGAAAGTTCAAGCAATAAATGATAAGATAAAATCTATAAGGTTTGAGACAGATCGAGGTAAATTAGTACTAACGATTACCAATAATAATATCTATTTAAGCCAATTATTAGGAACTTTACAAGCGAGGGTTGAAGATTATATTGAAACAGAACAATTTAAGAGAGCTTATCTAAAAGTAAATAAAAAGCATAAGTATATCGAGCAAGAGATTAGGAATATAAATAGAAGAATTAAAGATATGTATAAGGAATTTAATAGAAACTCTAATGATTTTGAAACTAAAAATAAGCACATTATTGATGATTTTGACCGATTCGTATTAGAGTTTAATGAAATTCTAAGAGAGAAAGTCAAAACATTAGAGGAATTAATTGTGAAATCATATGTGGAATTTGCAATCAAAGCTGTGGCAAACGAGTTCCTTACCTTAAGTTTTTTGCAGAATGAATTAAAGATAAAGAAACCCCTAATTCAAAAACACCTGATTTCTCTGATTAGTTCGGGGAAATTGAAAGGAAAATACGATCCTCAAATTGGTTTATATTACGAAAATCCAGAAGTTCTGAGTATGCTTGATGATAAAGAATTAGAAGTTATTAAGAAAATGAATTTCCGCGTGTATATGTTTATGAGGCGTTTAAAGAATTTTACAAGCCAATATGGCTCAATAATTGCGTTCTTTGCCTCACTAATCACGATCTCATATTATATTTTCCAAATTAGTCCAGTTTCTATAATAATCCCTATTATATTGACCTTAGTAGTTCTAGGATACCTTCTTTTCAAAAAAAAGCAAGACGAAAAGTTTTGATTTGATTAATCCTTCCTTTTTTTCAATTTATTTCTAATGACATAACTACGATTTAATCGTAGTCTTTTACGAATTGTACTTCTTTGGCTGTTCTTTTAAGGTAGCCTAAATAGCAGGCTTGATTAAAATGGGCATAAAATTTCTTTTCTATTATATCTTCTTCTTCAGCGAATTCTTTAAAATCAGAAAGAGACATTTTCCCATCGACACTATAAGTTTTGGCAATTCTAATGAGCGTTTTTACATTATGATTTAAATAAATTTTTCTTTCTGGCATTTTCTTATTTTTTTCCTTATGATTTCTTTTTAAATTTAATATTGAAGTTTTCAATTTCAATTTATCCAACCTTATTACGTCGGAATAAAAAGTTACACCAACATTTTTAAACCTTTTAAACTCTTCACTGTGGGCAAAATTATCAAGTTCTGTGATAATTTCTTCGATTGAACGATTTGCAAGAAGTTCCTTTTCTCTTATGCGCCGTTCTTTATAGTTTTTAATTAAATCAAATTCTGAAATTTTATTAGGCGCGGCTTCAAAGTTTATCTGTTCTCTGTTAACTACATCACACAAATTCAACTGTTTTGAATCTAAAAGTACGGAATTCATAGTCGATTCCTTTTTTTCTGCGGCTTTATAAAAAGGAACATCAATAGACTGTCTGGCTATTAATAGATAACACCTCCCAGCTCTATATCTCCCGGTTCTACCACGTCTTTGGATTAATCTAATCTCTGAGGGAACGGGTTCGTAAAAAATAATTGCATCCACATTAGGTATGTCAAGCCCTTCTTCTGCAACGCTAGTGGCTACAAGTACATCTACTGCCCCTTCTTTAAATTGTTTAATTATTTCAATCTGTTTATCTTGTGAAAATCCAAAATCATCTGGTTTGGTTGATTGGCCGATAAATTTTTCAACTTTCAAACGAGATTCAAAACGTTCTTCTATTAAATTTTTTAGAAATTCAGCCATGGCTCTATATTGAGTGAATACTATTATCTTATTGTTTCGATAATCATCAATTTCTTCAGTAATTATTGAAAATAACTTTTCTATTTTAGGATGTGAATAGTCGGTAATGCTATTTTGAAGAAGATTGTTTTTGATAAATTTGAAATGTTCAGAGTTGACAATTCTTTTAGCCGAAAGTATATCTTGATCGGATTTCCATTCAATTTTTTCTAAAAATTTTAAGAAGAGTGTAATGTTTTGAGACTCTAATAAATCTTTTGCGTGAAGTAATGATATAAAACTTGAGCAATAAGAGAAGATCGATTGAATGTTTAACGAGTTTTCTTTAACTTTATCTATTATTCGATCAGTCTTGAAAAAGAGCGCTTCGAAGTAATCCTCTTCTGATAGTTCCGGTAAGTAACCATTCTCGTACTTAAGAGAAAGTGTTAAATCGCGAGATATCCCTAAAAAATCTAATTTTGAATAGTATCTTTTGTTAGGAGGTAATAATTTCTTGTCAATAAAGAATTTCAGAAATTTTTCGAATAAATTATACCAAACTGCACTTAATTCGATGACTTTAATGGGTAAATCAACAAATTCTAAATAGGTATCAATATCGTAAATATACTTTTTTACATCTTTATCTTCGTAGGTTTTGAATATAACATTCTCAATGAATAAACTATCACACAATTCTTGTATCCGAAGGTAGCTTTTTCCTGGTGAAGCAGTTAATCCTAGTATAAACGGGTCTTGGCATGTATTAATATATTCAGTTGATATAAAACAATATGCATAATTACCTCTTGTTCTGTGAGCCTCGTCGAAGATAATCAGAGAGACATGCTTTAAATCGTATCGACCTCTTTCTACATCGTTTTTTATTACTTGAGGTGTCGATACGATAATTTTAGAATTATTGAAAAGAAAAATTCTCTTTTCAGGCGAAATCTTGCCCGTAAACGAAATAATCTCATCCAATTCAACATTAAGGAAATCCTTACATGATGCTTCATGTTGTGAAACTAAAGGTCTAGTAGGAGCAAGAATAATGATCTTAGATTCTGGATATTTTTCCAAAGTTTCACTTATGAGTAAAATCCCAACAATCGTTTTTCCTAAACCAGTTGGCAATACTATTAAAGAGTTTCTTCCTTTACACCTTTTTGTGATATTATTTTGATACTGTCGATAAAATACACGATCTTTTTTTAGAAAAGGATGATTAAAATACGCGGTTTGCATTAAAGAAAGGTTGAAGTTAGTTCTTTTTAATACGGAGAGGGATAAAGTTTAATAATATCAAAAAAAAGAATGTGAAACATATTATATTTTGAAATAACTTAGTTTTAATTATTACTTTCTTTTAACATAGTGTTTATTAGCAAATATTGCTATATCGATTAAACAAATACTATGTAGAATCAACAAGTTTAAATGTGATAAATTGTTAATGAATAATAACTAACTGAATTACAACTTAACCTCTTCTCCCAAGTTAGTTTGTACACACCGTGGTTCACTTTGGATAAGGTTAAGCTTGATAATTGGGAAAAGTATGTGAATTAAGATGAAAATTTTATATATTAATCCAGCTCGTCTGGAATCGGGGATGGACGCCATTATTACTGGCGCACCATTAAGTTTAATTTCGATAGCTGGGATGGTCCCAGAACACGATGCAAAATTATTTGATTTCAAGGTTGATAAATATCGCAAGAAAAAATTTCGTAGCGAGTTAAATCGGTATGATACAGTAGCGATCACAAGCATGACACCACAAGTATATTCCGCATTAGAAGTCGCTAAAATGGCAAAAGACCAAGGTTGTAACACGATTATAGGGGGATATCATCCTACTTTGGTACCCGAGTTTGTAGCTGACCACGAGTATGTAGATTTTACAGTAAGGGGAGAAGGAGAACATACTTTTAAAGAAATTATTGATTACCTTGATGGGAATAAAAAAAAAATTTCTATTAAAGATATTGATGGAATTTCATACAAGAACAAGGAAGGTAAAATAATTCATAATTCTGAAAGAGCGTTAGAACACAACTTAGATAATTTTCCAATGCCTAGACGAGATTTATTGAAAGGAAAGCTTTACACATACTTAGGTACCACAACTCGCCAAGTAGAGACTTCAAGGGGTTGTCCGCACAATTGCAAGTTTTGCTGTATTATAAAAATGTGGAGAAATACAAATAATGGAATTACCTACAGAACAAAATCAATTTCACGAATTATGCGCGAAATATACGATGTTGACTGGAAAAACGATTTTATTTTTTTCTGCGAAGATAACTTTACAATTAACGTGAAAAGAACAAACAAAATATTGGATACTCTAATTAAATCAGGAGTCAACACAAAAATGCGTTTTTCTTGCCAATCAAGAGTGGATACTTTATATAATAACCCACAATTAATCGATAAATTGTATAAAGCCAATTTTAGGCAAGTTTTTCTTGGAATTGAATCCGTTCATCAACAGAGTTTAGACGCGATGAATAAGAGGAACACTACGCCTGCAATGGTTAAAACAGTAGTAAAAAGTTTACGGGACAAAGGAATATCCATCTTCGGTGGGGTTATAATTGGTTTTCCTGGCGAAACCAAACGAATGGTAAGGCAAAATATTCAAACTACGATAGATTTAGATTTAGACTGTGTCCAGTTTACACCCATTACTGCTTTTCCGGGGACGCCATTTTATGATGAGATGAAAGAGAAAGGAATGATAACCGCAAGCAATTACAAATTTTACGACTTGTTTCATCCAATGATGAAAACTGAAGAATTAACCTCCAAAGATTTTCTTCAATTAGTAGCGGAAGCTTATGCCGCTTTTTATCTGAAGGGATGGATAATTAGAAGGGCCAAAGAATATCTCAACCCTTTTGGGAAATTTAATTGGATGCTGGGAAGTTTAGGAAGGTTAGTTAAGCAGGGAATATTGGGCGGACTAGGAATGCTCTATTCTCAAGGTATCACAACTAAAATAATTTCAGACGAATTAAAAAATAAAGTTGAATTAATGAAAGACATCTCTTCCACAATTAAAATTCCTATAGTAAAAAAAATAGAAGAACCATTAAAGCACAATTCAATAACACCAGAAATAGCCGAAAAAACACACTGATTTATTTATTACAATGTTTTTAATTTATGCAAAGTTAATCCATTATAGGTTAGCTTGTTTAAACATCTCATTTTTAAATTAGATTTTGAAGCTGAAAAGCTATGGCTTCCACAATTTAACTAATAATTTATAAATCTAATAAATAAACATATTACAATTGGTAAGCCAAAGATTTAAATGGTTATTTCTTCATATGACTAATGGGTTGTTTTAAACACCATATATCTTTTTTTTTTACTGTGGTAAATCTATTTCCATCAAAGATTTATCATAGTTTTTTCTATTAGAATGTATAATTTGAAAAAAATTTGCTTTTTTCTTTAACCTCA
>Ga0255055_10001317_pt1 | contig 18415 bp, 9 predicted proteins | sample JV7_2_27_MG_FD_188633 | JGI IMG/M metagenome (GOLD analysis project Ga0255055, IMG submission 188633) | Seawater microbial communities from Jervis Inlet, British Columbia, Canada - JV7_2_27 | ecosystem: Environmental > Aquatic > Marine > Inlet | place: Canada: British Columbia | collected... | reverse complement strand
CGGCATGCCCTCATAATCCGCTTCCATGAGAAGGTAACCTCCTGTCAAGGCCAACGTGGTGGCCGTTGTCACCTTCACCCTGATCCGCCGCCCTTCCATGCGCACTCTGGTTGAGCTCACTGTTCATGAAGCTCGGTGCAAATTGGGGTCCGTTCTTAGTCAGGACGCTGCAATCTGATCGCCGGCCTCGAGGGCCTGCGGATTTTGCGCAGTCGTCCGGACTGGGCGTATCAGAATGTTGGGAAGCTGGACCACGCATCGTCGTCGCCTTGTAGGCCTTCCTAATCCTTCCTCACGTCTTCATGTTTCATGCCGATATTGCCTCCGAAACGATCTGCGTTCGGTTTTGCCGGAGAGGTTCGTATACCTCGGCCGTGACCCATAGTCGGTGCAGTAGGACTGAGAGCTTCCGCGCCACAGCAACGACTGCGCGCTTTTTCGCATTCTTCCTTCCTCTTGCTGCAAGCGCCAGTCCCCAACGTCGAAGATCGGTGTCGGGTCCAAATGGCCCGAGGATGTAATGTGCTGAGCCCACCAGTAGACGTCGAAGATCCATGTCGCCGGCCTTTGTGATTCGTAACTCCGGATCTTGATCGCCGGACTGACTCTGTCTGGGGCGAAGACCGAGATAGGGACCCATGGCCCGGCTACTCTTGAATCGCTTCGGATCCTCCACGGTCAGTACGAAGCTCAATGCTGTCAGCGATCCAACTCCCGAAACCTGACGGAGAAGTCCCGTTTCCGGATAACGCTTTGACGCCAGGCGCTCGATGCGGATCTCGAGTCGTTGAATCTTCAGGGTTAGTGCAGCGATCGCGTCGAGCACTGGCGTCAACGCCGGCTTCAACTCGTTGGGTACGTCCTGGCGTACGCGCTTGTGGAAGTACGATGTCGAGCAACTCGGCAGTCGGCCGCCGATCGACTTCACAATGCCACGAGCGTGATTGACCAGCTTGGTGCGACATTCGACCAAGGCATTGCGACTTCGGAGCAGGGCACGATCGGCCTGGGCGGTTCCACCACGATGCTGGATGGGGTGAAGTAGCTTGGTATCGACCCGGGCCAGGCGAGCCAGGCGCTCCGCATCGAGCTGGTCGTTCTTGTTTCTGCTGCCGTAAATCAGACGGACATACCGGGGGTTGGCCGTAATCGTCTCGTGCCCAAGTTCCTGCAGCAGGCGTTGGACCCACGGCGAGTGGGTTCCGACCTCGATCACCACTCGCGCGGCACTTCGGTCACTGAACAGCTTTCGAAGCGCCCGGCCGGTCGTGGCGACGGTGTCTTCCTCGAGGATCTCACCGTGCTCGTCCACTACGCAGTACCGGCTCCAGCGATCCCCCAAATCCACTCCCACGGTCAGCCCCGATCGTTCCCTGGTATCCTTCTTCATGGTCGACCTCCGCCATGGGCCTGATGAGCCCGAAAGATGTTGTCTTGGGGATCCTAAGCGGATACCCCGCGACGGAGGTCGGCCTTCTCATCCCATCTGGTCCCAGGTTCGAGTCCTGGTGGGCCCACCATGCTTATGTGATTGCTGAAACTCCGGTCAGTTGAACCCCGTGCGCAGTCGTCGCGAATCTCACGGATGTGCGTGTTCAGACAACAGCGCCAGGTGTGACGGAAAGCCGGGGTGCGTCTCTTATTGCGCACAATCCCCCGAACCGGGGATTCGCTCGAGACCGGAACTCGAGACGCCGTATGGTGTCGTGGTGACTCCGCCGGGGCCCGTCGCACGGACCAGGTAAAAGAAAGTAGTGCCCGCGGATGGGATCTCGGAGTCCGGATTCGCGGAGGAATCGGTCAAGGGAGTGTCCTCGACCAAACAGATAACGTTGCCGAGGTCGATCTCGCCGGCTGTGGCGAACGGACCGGGTAGCGTCCCCCGGATCACATCGTAGGTCGCCATGCAGGGCACGCGTGTCCAGTCGAGCCATGTGTCTTCACCGCCCATCATGGACAGCCGGCGAACCTCCACCTCGCATGCGAGCGGCTCCGCCGAGAACGACTGAACGTCCGTGACGGCACAGCCGGTCTCCACTACCGGGCCGTCGATCAACAGGTGCTGGCACTCGAGAAGATCCAGGTCAAAGGAGGATTGCAGCGACAAGGTTTCGCCAGTGCAGGGATCCGTGAGGACGTGTGTCTCGTTTGTGCACGACGTTGCCCCGACGGGTTCCACCAGGCCTCGCGGCCGATGGCACGTCTCGCTGAGGTACTCGACGATCTTGTCCGAGCCCGGCTCCGTCAAGTGAGTCGAATGGATCCGGGAGAAGTCCAGGCCGGACGCCGACCCGATCTCCGTGAACTGGATTTCATCCGCCGTTTCCAACACATCGTGGGTGTAGATCCTTGCGAGATTCTGAGCCTTCGAAGGGTCGTCCGCGGCCTCGACGAACCTCATCCGTGTCCGGGGATAGTTCAGGTCCGCGACGCCGGGAACGATGTTCATCCTCCCGCAGTTCTCGTTCATGAGAAGACAGTCGCCTTCCGCCTGAACGGCGTTGACTTGACTGACCGTGGGCAGGACCGCTGTGCAGTCCGGGAAGGTGTCCCTGCAGTCCCTGTAGGTGCAGGCGGGCCCTTCCGGGTTTTCGCAGTCGATCTCGGTACTGTCGAACACCATGTGATCGACGTTGCCGCAGCCGCATGCCGTCGACCAGCACAGCAAACCGTTTTGCTTCCTGGGGTCGGGAACAAACCCGGGAGGGACATCCGTCAGTCCACCGCAGCCGGGAACGACACCGCCGCTCCCGTCCGCACAATCGGCGCCGGCGAATGCGTGCAGGTCCCATCTCGTGATGGGACCGCCGGTAAGGACCGCAGCATCCAGGATCGTGTCCAGACCGTGGTAGGCCAACCCGTAGGCCATCTCGAAGCTCCCGCCGCTGTTGCCCGTCGAACAAACCGCTTCTCCCGGCATCCGTTGCGCATCGATCCACTCGATGACGATGGCATAGGTGCAGGAGAGCTTTTCCCAGCTCAGACCCCGGGCTTCATAAAACCGACCGGGCGGACTACCACCAACCTGGACGTGGTTGATCTGATACGTGTCGTAGCCTGCCTCGAGCAATTCGGCGATGGTGTCTCCGCCGTCGTCGCAAAAGCCGGCCTGGGGGCAAGGGTGCGTGTCGTGGGGATCGTCGTCCACACTCGCAACCTCATAGAAGCCGTCGCCCGTTCCACCGATCGCAAACGTGATGTGGCCTTTCGGCCGGACGCCCGCCTGGAAACATTGCGGGCGATACCTGAGGGTTAACTGACGGGTCAGATACGGGGTGTTGCTGTCCAGGTCGGAACCACAATCGACGGTGAAGATGGTGTCCCTGTACCAATCGTCGCCATTTCCCGCATCGCAGGGTTCCAGGTTCCCGACATTCAGGGTTCCCGTCGTCTCGTCCACCTGCGTGAGTCTTCCGAGCTGCGAACAGTAGAGCTCTTGCGCGACGGGGTCGTAGGAGCAGTCGTTGCCGCTCTGCGCATTCGTGTTCGCCGCACCTGTGAACACGAGTAGCAGAAGACTGACGTTGAGAAGCCTCGTTCTGTCACCCATGACGGTTCCCTCCTTCCGATCGGGCCGATACCTTTCCAAGCGCCATACGGCTTGAAAAAGGGCCACGACTGCCGAGAGGGAGGGAGAGCTACTTGTTCTCGAGATGGAACGGTTCGGCGCTGCGGCCGAAACCGCTTTCACAGGAGGCGTAAGCATCCCAGGCATCGGCGGTAGATTCCGTGAGGAATCTCCCGCTCCGCTCTGGAATCGGGGCCAGGTCTCACATTTCAACAAGTCCTCATCTCGGCTCGTACGACAGCGGAGTGTTCCAGACTACGACGTCCCGACCCGATCCCGCGGCAACCCACTTCCCGCCAGGGTCGAAGACGACGGAATGAATGTTGCTACTCGGTGCACGCAGTGCCAGAAGAGAATCTCCGGTATGCGCGTCCCACACTCTCACCGTCGCGTCCCAAGACCCGGAGATGATCCGCGCGCCATCCGGGCTGAAGGCAATGGAGGTTACCGTGGCGTCGTGACCGTGCAAGGTGGCCAACTGCGCGCCCGAAGACGCGTCCCATACTCGGAGCGTCTTGTCAAACGACCCCGAGACGATGCGGCTTCCGTCCGGACTGAAGACAGCGGATTGGACGCGCTCGGTGTGTCCCGACAGGGTGGCAACGGCCTCTCCCGAGTTCGCATCCCACACCCCCACCGTCCCGTCCCAGGAGCCGGAGATGAACCGCTTGCCGTCCGGGCTGAAGGCAACGGAGAAGATCGCGCGTTCATGCCCCTTCATGGTGGCGAGTGATTCACCGGAGGTCGCGTCCCACAGTCGCAGCGTATTGTCGATGGAACCTGAGACGATCCGGCTCCCATCCGGGCTGAAGACCGCGTATGCCGATTGGCCATGTCCGGCCCAGGAAGCAATGGACTCCCCGGACGTCGCGTCCCACACGCTGATGACGCCCTCGCGAGACCCCGTCACGATCCGCGTACCATCGGGACTGAAGTCCACTGAAAGCATCCAGGTGTCCGGGAAGAAATTGTCACCCGGTTCGCGTGCCAGGGCATCGTGACCCTCCAGGTTGACGAGTGACCTGCCGGAGGTCGCCTCCCATACTCGAACTGCGTTGTCCTTGCCCGCGGAAACGATCCGCGCACCGTCCGCGCTGACCGCGATGGCTGCGACCGAGCGCTTGTGTCCGACGAGAGTCCTCACGGAACTGCCAGGTTCGGCCATCCACATCCGAAGCGTCCGGTCCTCGGAAGCGGAGACGATCCGCTTGCCATCCGGGCTGAAGGCAACGGAGGAGACTGGACCTTCATGCCCGAGCAGGGTAAAGAGCGGCTGACCAGAGCCCGCGTCCCAGACACGAATCGTATTGTCACCGGACCCCGAGACGATCCGCTTGCCATCCGGGCTGAAGGCAATGGAAGCGACAGACTCGTCAGGCCCGGCCAGGGTCGCGAGGAGCCGGCCCGAGGCCGTGTCCCATGCTCGGATCATGCCGTCATAGCCCGCCGTGAGAATCCGTGTGCCATCCGGACTGAAGGCGACCCGAATCGGGGCGATAGCGTCTTCCAGCGCGACCCAGGCGCGCAGTGACTTCCCGGAGACCGCATCCCAAAGGCGAACGGTCATGTCCGCAGGGCCCGAGACAATTCGTCCCCCGTCCGGGCTGAAGGCAACCGACCAGATGGGTCCCTCACTCCCGACCAGGGTAACGAGGGGCTCGCCCGACGCCGCGTCCCACACTCTCAGCGTTTTGTCCCAGGATCCGGAGACGATTCGCCTGCCATCCGGGCTGAAGGCAACGGCGGCAACATCCTCGTCATGCCCGTGCAAGGTGGCCAGTGACGCACCCGAAGACGAATCCCACACTCGTACCGTCTTATCTCGGGACCCCGAAACGATGCGGCTCCCATCCGGGCTGAAGGCAACGGCATGGATGCCCTCGGCGTGTCCCGACAGGACGGAGACGACTTCTCCCGAGTCCGCATCCCATACTCTCAGCGTCCCGTCCTCGGAACCGGAGGCGATTCGTGTGCCGTCCGGGCTGAAGGCAACGGAGCTAACGGACCCGTCGTGCCCGGCCAGAATCGCCGTGCTCTCATCCGTCCTGGAGAACAGGTGCCACCACTCCCAACCCCGCAGGCCCGGGTCGCAGGCCTCCAGTCGACGCTTCGCTTCGGAAACCTCGTACACCCTGAGACTCGCGTCCGCGGCGATGAGGTTGGCAAGGTAGCTCTGTCGTTGAGCCAACGCGCGTTGCTCGGCTTCCGCGGCGCGCGCGGCGTTGGCCTTGAAGTACAGCGTCGTGCTCACGACCAGTCCCAGAGTGAGCGCGGCAAGCAGGGTCAGCACTGCAGACAAGGGCCGCTTGTGCTTCTTGACAAACTTCTGTACACGGTACGCCGTGCTCGGCGGGCAGGCGATGACCGGTTCATCGCCGAGATGCCTGGCGATGTCCGCGGACAGTTCGGACGCCGATTCGTAGCGTCGGGTCCGATTCTTCTCCAGCGCCTTCATGGCGATCCAGTCCAGATCCCCGCGAACGAGCCGGGCAAGTCCGCCAGGATCGGTCCTGCGATGCTCGGCGATCTCCGTGAGTTCCCCGCCCAGCGTGCTGAGACGTGTCGACGGTTTCGGGGGTTCCTCCTCGCGGATGATTCGTTGGATCTCTCCATAGCCCGCGTCACGCAGAGTCTTCATGTCGAAGGGCGTCGTACCGGTGAGTAGCTCATAGAGCAGTACGCCGAGCGAATAGATGTCGCTGCGTGTGTCCACGTCGAGCCCGCTCATCTCCGCCTGCTCCGGGCTCATGTAGGCCGGCGTGCCGATAAACTGCCCGTACTCGGTGAACAACGTCTTTTCGGTCAGACGCTGGTGCGTCGCCTTGGCGATACCGAAGTCGATGACCTTGGGGACCGGATCGCCGTCGTGCAGGGTCACCATCACATTCGACGGTTTGATGTCCCGGTGGACGACGCCCTTCTGGTGCGCGTGCTGCACGGCGCTGCACACGTCGACGAACAAATCGAGTCGTTCTCGTGTGCTCAGCCGGTTGGAGTCGCAGTACTCGGTGATCGTGATGCCCTTGACCAAATCCATCACGAAGTAGGGTCGCCCCGTGTCCGTTGCCCCGGCGTCGAGGACACGGGCGATGTTGGGGTGCTCCATCAGCGCCAGCGCCTGTCGTTCGGCCTCGAAGCGGGCGATGACCTGCTTGGTGTCCATCCCCAGCTTGATGACTTTCAACGCCACGCGGCGGCGCACCGGCTGCTCTTGCTCGGCCATGTACACCACGCCGAAGCCACCTTCACCGATCACCTGCAACAGCTTGTAGGGCCCGATCGTCGCGCCGGGTTTTTCGCTGGGCTGGGACGCGCTCATCGTCGTGGCGGCTCGGCTCACCGCGGTTGCCTCCTCGGCTGTCGGCGAGGACAGGAACTCACCAGCCTCGTCGTGGGCAGCGAGCATCGCTTCGACCTGCGCGCGAAGCTCCCGGTCCTCCCCGCAGGCCGCCTCCACGACACCAGTCCTCCCGGGCTCGGTCTTCTCCAGAGCCTCGTGAAATACCTGCTTGGCGCGTTTCCAACTAGTGTCATCCATCGTTCTGCTTTCTCGCCGTTCAGCTTCCGGAATCCCGCAGGGCGTCGTAGAGCCACGCCCGCGCGAAAGACCACTCTCGTTTCACTGTTCTTTCCGAAACCTCCAGCGCTTTTGCCGTTTCCTCGACGCTGAGCCCAGCGAAGAAGCGCAATCGGACCACATCCGCGATCTTGGGGTCCTGTTCTTCCAAGCGCTGTATAGCTTCATCAAGGGCCAAAATTTCGTCGGCATCCTGGTCGGTCCCCAGATGGACGCCGCTCAACGTCACCCGGACGCGGTCCCCGCCACGCTTGATCCGTCCACGTTTGCGGGCGTGCTCGATCAGGATCCGCCGCATCGCCTCCGCCGCGGCACGAAAGAAGTGACCACGGTCGGTCCAGGGCGGATTCTGCCCACCCAGCATTCGCGCGTAGGCCTCATGCACCAGGGCCGTGGGCTGCAACGTGTGATCGCCGCGCTCACTACGCAGATGGACTCTGGCCAGGGCGCGCAGTTCGCCATACACGAGCGGGAGCAAGCGGTCGAGCGCGGTCTTCCTGTCCGACTCCCGTACACCCGCGAGGATTCTCGTGATCTCACCTGTGGACGGTTTCGTCAACGGCAGCCTCCTGCGCGCAGAGTCTATCCGGCATCCCATTGCCTGGGAAACTGCCGAGATGCCAGGCAAGTCCTCCCGAGCGCAGAGCTTCCCGATCGCGTCCCGAAGGCGTCGGTGGTTCTACTCTACGCAAACTCTACGCAACAGCATGGAATTCCTGGACCCTGGTGGAAACCCTGGACAAAAAAAGAGGGCAACGAGTTAGGAAAGCCTAAAGCGCCGCCCTCTTGAGTTACCCTCATAATCCGATAGTCCCGGGTTCGAATCCCGGTGGGTCGAACCAGAACACCCCTGCGAGTTAGTCGTCTGCCCGCACACCCGGGCACGTCGACACAAACCGGGCGTTTTCGCACCGGGGCAGGTCAGAGTGGAGTAACCAGGAGACCCGAGATCGCCGCCCCCATCCCAGGCTTGTGATCTGCGGGTTCCGAGCCCTCCCATCGGCGGCAAATGACATCCCACGTGGCGCTCGGTGTCGCCGGACACCAATATTGCAGTGCCATGACAGACCGAGAACTGTACCGGGACTGGCTGGGCACGAACGACGAGGACGACGTCCCGCTCTCGCCGACAAACGAGAGAGAAGGCAGGCCGGCGCCGCGACGGCGACGGATCGCGCTGCGCATCGTCGGTATCGCTGCCCTGGGCCTTTTGATCGTGTTCGTCGGCGTCGATCGCTCGATCGTCCATCGTTTCGAAGCACGCATGGCGTCGCTGCCCTCCCGGACGTACGCCGTGCCGTTCAGCCTCGCCCGCGGTGGACGGGTCGACGCCACCGCACTGCGCGAGCGCCTGACGGGTCTGGGCTATCGAGAGGTCGCGGGGGATCCTGCCGAACCCGGCGAATTCCGACGCAAGGGCAACGACTGGATCGTCCATCTCCGGACCTGCGTCCTGCCGCAAGGAAAACGAGAGGCCTTTCCGGTCGAGCTCAGCATGCGGTGGGGCCGGCTCGGCCGTGTCACGGATCTGCGCGACGGCACGAGGCTCGAGGCCTTCACGCTCGAGCCCGAACCGCTGTTCACGTTTTATGCCGACCTTATGGAGGAACGGCGCTGGACGCCGCTCGAAGAGGTTCCGGAAGAGATGGTCCTGGCAATCGTCGCCGTCGAGGACCGTCGCTTCCTCCGCCACCACGGGATCGATCTGATCGGGATCGGGCGCGCGATGTTCGCGAACGTGCGCGCGGCCGGGTTCGTTCAGGGCGGCAGCACCATCACCCAGCAGCTCGCGAAGAACCTCTACGGACCCGGGAAGCGTTCCTTGCGCCGCAAGCTTCTCGAAACGGCGGCAGCAGTGGCGCTCGAGCTCCATTACGACAAGGACGAAATCTTCGAGGCTTACCTCAACGAGGTCTATCTCGGTCAGCTGGGACCGGTCGCCATCTCAGGCATCGGTGACGCGTCCCGTTTCTTCTTCGGCGCGCACGTCCAGGACCTGGACCTGGTTCGCTCGGCTCTGCTGGCCGGGATGATCCGTAATCCGGGTCGCTACAATCCGCACCGGAATGCCGAGCAAGCGCGCGAGCGCCGCGATCTCGTGCTTCGGCTGATGGTCGAGCAGGAGTTGATCGACGAGGACCTCGCGGCGTCGGCAACTGCGGCGCCCCTGGGCCTTGGCGACGCCACGCTCAGTGTCGACCGGCTGCCCTGGATCGAATCGTACCTCGAGAATGCCATGGATCCGTTCGGGACCGAGTCCGTTCCCTCGAGATCCGGGTTCTCCGTGTTCACGACGTTCGACGCACGGATCCAGCACGCCGCACAGGCCGCCCTCGAGTCGGGGCTCAGCAGGCTCGAACAACGCATCGGACCCGACGCCACCGAACCGCTCGAGGGCGCGGTCGTGGTGCTGCGACCCGCTGACGGCGCCATCCTGGCCGTCGTCGGCGGGCGGGACTACCGGCGCAGCCAGTTCAATCGAGCGATTCAGGCGCGAAGGCCGCCTGGATCGACGATGAAGCCGTTCGTGCACCTGGCGGCGATCGAGCGCGCCCGGCACGACGGAGATTTCGAGTTCACGCTGGCCAGCGTGCTCGACGACACGCCCCTCGAGTTGCGAGCCGGGGGACAGCTGTGGCGACCGACCAACTACGACCGGCGCCACCGCGGTCAAGTCAGTGCACGCGAGGCGCTCGAGCAATCGATCAACGTCCCCACCGTGCGTGCCGCGATGGACGTCGGACTGCCGGCCGTCGTGGAGATGGCACGACGCTGCGGTATCGAGAGCGAGCTGCAGGCGATTCCCTCGCTGGCGCTAGGCTCGGAAGAGGTCTCACCGCTCGAGCTTTCCGCCGCCTATGCCACCCTGGCGAACGGTGGACTGCGAGTCCGACCCCACGCGCTGCTTGCCCTGGTGGACCGCGACGGAGACCGTACGTCTCTGGTCTCCACGGAGACGGAGCGAGCCGTCGGAGCGGATTCAGCCTATCTGATCACGGATGTTCTGGTGGGGGCGGTCGAACGGGGCACCGGTCGGTCGGCGGCTCGGCTAGGTTTCACCGGCACGGCCGCGGGGAAGACGGGTTCGAGCGACGGTCTGCGAGATGCCTGGTTCGTGGGCTACACGCCGAACGTGCTCGCACTGGTGTGGGTCGGCTACGACGACAACCGACCGATCGGTCTTTCCGGGGCAGCCGCGGCGCTGCCGATCTGGGTCGACCTGATGCAGCGGCTAGGCGCCGCCGACGCCGACGCGTTCCCGCGGCCTGCCGGCATCGTCCGACGCAAGGTGGATCCCGCCACCGGTCAGCGGGCGACCCGCCGGTGCCCGGAGGCGCGACAGGAGATCTTCCTCCGCGGGGCCGAACCCGAGCAGCCGTGCGAGCGGCATGGCGGGACGGAGAGCCGCGGGTTCTGGAGGCGTGTCTTCGGCAAGTAGCACTGAGGATCCCCGACTACCGGTCGCGGAGTGATGTCCGCGCTGGACGGTTCACTGCCGGAAACGAGTTGGTTGTCTCGAGAGACCGACGAGAAATGACTTCGGGAATCACAGACGACAGGCAAAAGCCGTCTGCAGTGCCCCAGGAGACTCTGGTGGCAGATTCACGAACGGAAAGCGGCGATCGGTCACGTCGGACGGCTCAGAGCTGCCAAAGGGCGTGGTGGATGCCGCCCTGGATGAAGATGGCGAACTTCCCGTGGCCGGGGATCTCCATCGGCGGGTGGGCGATCTCGGCGCCAGCTGCCTTGGCCGCCTCGGTGGCGGCCTCGATGTCGTCGACCAGGACGTAGGGACGGACCACCGGCTCCTCCGTCTCGTGCATCGGGGCGCGGATGCCGATCCGACCGCCGCCGGCCAGGTCGGCCGTGCGGGCCCCGCCGAGCCCTGCCTCAGGCTCGCTGAATTGCACGCCGTGCACCTTGTCGTAGGTCGCACAGACGGCGTCGACATCGGTGGTCACGATCTCGAGGTACTGCACCTGCATGTTTCGTCGCTCCTTTGCGGCACGAACCGTCCGCGCCGCTGGCCACAACCCTAGCACGACGGGCCGACGCAGTGGCGGCAGGCTGGCACCCTACGGGTCTCGATCGATGGGGGTGCGGAGCCGCGCTGGGCGCCCGACGGATCGGCGGTCTACTTCCGCAAGGGCGATGCGCTGCTGGAAGCCCCGGTTTCGTTGACCCCGGAGTTCTCGTCGTCCTCGCCGGTCGAGCTGTTTGACGGGCCGTTCGTTCTGGATGGGTTCGGGAATCCGAGCTACGACGTGGCGCCGGACGGAAAGCGGTTCGTGATGGTGAAAGGAGAGCAGACCAGGCCGGCCCGCCTGCGGGTCGTGGTGAATTGGTTCGACGGGCTTTAGCGGGGACGTTCCGTCCGTCAATCAGACGTGTTTCCCTAGAAGTGGTCCAGTTCTCGGGGAACATGTCACACCTATGTCGCAGTTGACGGCGTCAGAAGTTGCGTGGTAAACACGCACCCAGATTTAGAACCTCAATCACTTTTCATTGTTCGGCTGCTGCCGGGGGCACACATGCCGACTTTCGGGTGCTCGCTTCGCGACAAACGTGGCGAACCCGAGTCGGGTCCGTGCCCGTTGCTACTTGCAGGGGTTCCGCACAGCAGGAGTTGCCACACCGACTCATTGCGGTTCTCGCTCCAGGCGAGGGACCCTGGTGGCCGCACTGTTCTACAGCCTGATCGAAACCGCCAAATTGTGTAACGTCGAACCCAAGGACTACTTGCTGCAAACCGCCCGGGCCGCGATCGCCCGCCCGGCGCGGGTGGAGTATCCTCGATCCTTCGTCTTGCCGTCAGACGCTCTCAACGGAGTGAACCGATGAAACCTCCCCTCTTTCTCTCTCGAATCTCTCTCGCTCCGCCGACGGCCCTGCTGCCCGTGTTGCTCCTACTGGTCGCTCTCGGCGTCCCGGGGTGCTCGCACGACGGCGAGGAACGCCGCGACTCCGGCGACGACGCCCTCCGGATTCTGGCCAGGACCCGCTCCGCCGTCGACGACCCGTTGCGTCCGGATCAGGACCGCGAGCGCGACCCGCATCGCCGACCCGCCGAGCTGATGGGCTTCTTCGGCATCGACGAGGGGATGCACGTCGCCGACCTGCAGGCAACGCACGGCTACTACACCGAGATCCTTTCCACGGTGGTCGGGCCCGAGGGCCGGGTCTACGTGCAGAACAACGACTTCGTCGTCACCCGCTTCGATGGTCCGCTCCTTGGCGAACCGCTGAACCGGCGACTGGAGAAGCTGCGCGAGGCGGGACGGGACAACGTCGAGCGCATCGACGCCGAGATGGACGAGATGGAGCTGCCGCGCGATCTCGACGCCGCGCTGCTGATCCGCTTCTACCACGACATGTTCTGGCAGCCCAAGCCCGACGGGACGCAGGCCGACCGCGCGGAGTTCCTGCGCCGGGTCTACGAGTCGCTGAAACCGGGCGGCGTGTTCGGCGTCGTCGACCACCACGCCCAGGCCGGCTCGGGAGCGCGCGACGCGCTCGATCCCGAGAACGGGCTGCACCGCATCGACGTCGAGCTGGTCAAGCAGGAGGTGCTGGCGGCGGGCTTCCTGCTCCAGGCCGAGTCCAGTTTGCTGCAGCACCCCGAGGACACCCGCGACTGGAACATCTTCGTCGACGACCGGACCCGCCGCGACAAGACCGACCGCTTCGTGCTGCGCTTCGTCAAGCCGCAGGGCTGATCGGCGGCGCCGGGGTCGGTACCAGGCGCCGGAACACCGGTGCCCGCCGCCGAGGCTCGTCCTTGCAGCGCTCCCCCGTACCGTCCACAAATACGAACGACCCGTTCGTCCGGAGCCCAGAGGGATACTGACGCCCATGCCGAGCGCGCGGCGACATGCCCGGATCGGAAGATTTCGAGCGGGCTCTCCTCTGAGTCTCCGGACACTACCGGCTCGATTACGGATTTGAAGTCGGAGTCTGCGATTGCAGACTCATCGGATCATTTGCACCGCTGCTGCCCCGAACCCGCAGCCCGGGGTCTCGGCCGATGGTCCGCGCGGACGCGAGTGGCAGCTCGCAAGCTGGCACAATCAGCTTCTATTTGGCCTCGATCGAGTTTCCGGACACTACGGGCAGCCGGAACGCCGCCATCTCCTGGCTGTTGCGTACCAGCAGGACGTCGCCGACCAGCGCCGGGTGGTTCCAGGTCCTGCCCTCGATCGCCGGGAACCGCGCGAGCTCGTTGAACCCGTCGGGAGTCGCCGCGACGAGGGCCAGATCACCGTGCTCCGACAGCACCAGCAGCACGTGCTGGTCGCGCAACAGGACGAGCTGGCCGTGGCCGTAGCGTCCGCCCTTCCACTTGCGCTCGCCGTCCTCGACGCCGATGCACGCGAGGATGCTGCCGTCGAAGCCGTAGGCGTGGCCCTCGTGAACGACGAAGTCGCTGAAGTGCGGCTTCAACCCCGCAGAGCTCCAGCGTTCGACGACGGTCCAGCCACCGGGGCCGCGCGTCACCGCGAGCCGGAGCATGCCGCTCGGCATGAACTCGATGTCGCTGATCAGCAGATCGCCGTCCGCGGTCAGGGCCGGCTGCAGGTAGCTGTAGCCTGGCCACGTGTACTCCCAGAACAGCGTGCCGTCGGCCGGCGCGACGCTCGTCGCCCCGGCGCCGTTCAGGAGCAGGACCTGCGCGACCCCGTCGATCGTCAACAGGTGGGGTGAACTGTAGCCGCCGCCGTGCTCCGGGCCGGACCAGCGGGGATCGCCGGTGGCGGTGTCGTAGGCGACGAGCTGGCCGGCAACGGCGACGATGACGAGGTCGTCGACCACCAACGGCGAGCTCGTGAAACCGAATTCCGGGACTTCCTTGTCGGTGTCGGACGCGGCGTTGCGCGACCACACCACGGCGCCGTCTGCAGCGTCGAGCGCGTTCACGATTCCGGTCGCACCGAGCGTGTAGACGCGACCGCCGCTGCAGGCCGGCGTCCCGCGCGGACCGGCGCCGACATGCGAGTCCCAGAACCGTGCCGCGTCGCGGTGTCGCCACACCGGTTCACCGGTGGTCACGCTGTAGCTGGCGACGATCTCGTCGTCGCCGCGCTGCTCCTGGGTGTAGAAGAGGTCGCCGCGGACCGCGAACGACGAGACGCCCGGTCCGATCGGCCGGCGCCACAGCTCGACCGGCGGCGACGCGGACCAGTCGGTCGCGATCCGCACGCCGGGGACGCTGGCGTCGCGATCGGGCCCGCGAAAGCCGGGCCACGCGGCTTCCGTCTCCGCTGCCGCCGGCGCCGAGGGGAGCACCGTCGGCTCGTCGCCGGCTCGGGCCAGGAGCCGCTCCTCGGCCGTCTCGGCCCACCGCCAGGTGAAATCCGGAACTCCCTCGCCGCTGAGGCCGTCGTTCCGGAAAAGCGCAAACCCGCCGCACGCGAGCAAGATGGTCACGACCATCGCCGCGCGCCGAAGTCGGTCAGGGAGGTCACGGGTGATCACCGCCCATGCGACGAAGCCGAGGCTCAGCACCGCAGGGGCGTAGACGAAGAACTGGACCCCCATGTTCCCGGCCCGGACCGACTCGTGGAGGATGTACGGTGTCGCGGCCAGCGCGGCGACCATCAGGAGGATCGCACCCACGCGCTCGGACCAGGGCGCCCTGCTGAAGAACACCCACCAGACGACGACGGCCAACGCGCCGATGGGTCCGCTCACCACGGCGAAGGACCCGAGGTCGGGCGCGATGACGGGAAGACCGAGCCGGGTCAGCCACTGCAGCAGCACGATGACCACACCGGGCCACAGCCGGAGCGGCCTCTGTCGCGTCGATTCGACGGTCTGCGCGTTGGCCATCACTGCACTCCCCCCGCCGCCTCTAGGGCGTAATACGGCCACGTGAGCTCAGCGTTCCCCCAATCTCAGGGTTCTCTTGTAGCGCACCTTCCGCAACGAGGCTTCTGGGCTCTCGAGGAAAACCCTCGCCTCGCCATCCGGGCGGAAGCCCAGCGACTCGTGGAAGCGCCGGGCGCTCGGGCCAAGAACACCGGGTACCACATTGTCAAGTCTCCTTTCCAGCCATCTTAGACCTTCTATCGGCGCGGAGCGCCGATCATTCTCAACTCGTGAGGGAAGCGGGCCATCGCGGGCAACTCCAAGCATCCATTCGGCGTCACCGCCAGGCGCGCCATACAACAAGTACGAACCGCGTACCGTCCACAAATACCAGCGACTCGTTCGTCCGGCGCCCAGAGGGATACTGACGCCCATGCCGAGGGCGTGGCGATAGGCGCCGACGAAGCTGCGACATGCCCGGATCGGAAGACTTCGAGCGGGCTCTCCTCTGAGTCTCCGGACACTACCGGCACGATTACAGTTTTGAAGTCGGAGTCTGCAATCGCAGACTGATCGGATCATTTGCACCGCTGTTTCCCCGAACCCGCAGTCCGGGGTCTCAGCCGATGGTCCGCGCGGACGCGAGTGGCAGCTCGCAAGCCGGCACTATCAGCCTTTATTTGGCCTCGATCGAGTTTCCGGACACCACGGCTTTTTCGCGGAACCCCGAGTCGTTGCGCTAGAGGAAATTCCACCAACCGTTCGACGAGTTTACATCAGGCAGCGGAACGCCCCTGTGGCAGACTAGCCCCGAGGTGCATGCATGCAGTCCCCTAAAACCTTTCTCGCCGTTGCTCTCCTGACCCTCGCCCTCACCCCGACCACCCAGGCCCGGGTCACCTCCGTCGAGATCGACCACCGCGAGGAGGTTCTCCGGGGCCGACCTTTCGGTCTGGCCGGCCCCTACGAAAAACTCGTCGGCAAGGTTCACTTCGCGATCCAACCCGACAACCCACGCAACCGCGCCGTCGTCGACATCGACCTGGCCCCGACCGACGAAGCGGGCGAAGTGACGTTCACCGCCGACTTCTACGTCCTACGACCCAAGAATCCGGCCAAGGGCAACGGCTCTCTCTTCATGGAGATCTCGAACCGCGGCGGCAAGGCCATGATCTCGCGTCTGAACCAGGCCGAGCGTTCCATCGACCCGACCGAACCGGCCCACTTCGGCGACGGCTTCCTGCTGAACCGCGGTTTCACCCTCGTCTGGGTCGGCTGGCAGTTCGACGTACGCGATGCCGAGGGCCTCGTGCGACTCTATCCGCCTGTCGCCTCGGGAAAGACCGGGCTGGTTCGCTCCGACTTCACGTTACCCGAACCCTCCGAGTTCCAGCCCATCGGCCACGTGATCGTCGGACGCATCGGTGGGAAGGAGTATCCCGTCGCCGACCCGACGAGTCGCCGGAACACGCTGACCGTGCGCGACCGCCCCGAAGCACCGCGCACGGAAATCCAGCGCGATGACTGGTCGTTCGCAGAGGAGAACGGCGAGATCACCGGCATCCGCTACCCTGCGGGCTTCGAGCCGGGCCGGATCTACGAGCTGATCTATGCTGCCGCGGACCCGGCGCTGGTCGGCCTGGGCCTCGTCGCCGTGCGCGACTTTGCCTCGTACGCCAAGCACGACCCCGAGACGATCGCGCCGGCCGAGCGCGCGATCGCGTTCGGCATCTCCCAGTCGGGGCGGTTCCTGCGTCACTTCCTTTATCAAGGGTTCAACGCCGACGAGGAGGACCGGGTGGCGTTCGACGGGGTGATGGCCCACGTCGCCGGCGCCGGTCGCGGCAGCTTCAATCATCGCTTCGCCCAGCCGTCCCGCGACGGCCAGCCGATGGACGCGATTTTTTATCCGACCGATCTGTACCCTTTCACCGACGCGCCCACGACGGACCCGGTGACGGGACGCCGGGAAGGGTTGCTCGATCGGGTCGAGGCGCTGGGTGTGGCGCCGAAGTTCTTCCAGACCAACACCTCGTACGAGTACTGGGGACGCGCCGGCTCGCTGATTCACACCACCCCCGACGGGGCGAAGGACGCGCCGATTCCGGACAACGTGCGGATCTACCACCTGGCCGGGCTGCAGCACTTTTCCCGGCCGCTGCCGCCGCGGAAGATGACGGTCCCGCACATTCGCGGGCGCTGGGTCATGAACCCGAACCCGTCGGCGCCGACGATGCGGGCGCTGGTTGTGGCGATGCACAACTGGGTTCGCGGCGACGCCGAGCCGCCGCCGAGCACCTATCCGCGGATCGACGAAGGAACGCTGGTGCCGCTCGAGACGGTTCGAAAGAAGTTCCCGGCGATTCCGGACGTCGAGATTCCGACCGACGTGCACCGCGCCTACCGGATGGACTACGGGCCGGAGTGGCGGGAGCACGGCATCATCACCGAGCATCCGCCGAAGGTGGGCCAGGCGTTCCCGGTGCTCGTTCCGGACGTCGACGAGGACGGCAACGAGCGCGGCGGCGTCCGCATCCCGCAGCTCGAGGCTCCGGTGGCGACCTACACTCCGTGGAACCTGCGCGATCCGTCGATCGGCGCTCCCGAGCAGCGGGTGAGCTTCCTGGGGTCGTACTTTCCGTTCGTCGAGGATGAGGAAATGCGACAAGCCGCCGGCGATCCGCGCCCCTCGCTCGATGAGCGCTACGAGTCGGTGGACGACTATCTGGGCAAGTACACCGAGGCGACGATCGCACTGATGCGCCGCGGGTTCGTGCTGCCCGAGGACGTGGCCGGCATCGTGGCGCGCGGGCAGGAAGAGTGGCGCTACGTCACCGAGGGCATCGAGCAGCCGCTGCTGACGGCGGGGCTCGATCACCTGGTCGGGCTGCGGCGTGACATGCGTTTCGCCTACGGCGACGCGCCCTTCCAGTTCGGCGAGCTGCGCCTGCCCGGCGGGACGGGCCCGCACCCGGTGGCGATTGTGATCCATGGCGGCTGCTGGCTCGCGGCCTACGACCTCGGAGCCATCGGGGCGTTGTCCGACGCACTCGTCGAGGCGGGCTTCGCCACGTGGACGCTGGAGTACCGCCGGGTGGGGAACGACGGCGGCGGATGGCCGGGAACGTTCGAGGACATCGCTCGGGGCACCGACCTGCTGCGCACCCTGGCCCGCGATCATCCCCTCGACCTCGAGCGCGTCCTTGCCGTCGGTCATTCGGCAGGCGGCCACCTGGCCCTGTGGCTCGCTTCGCGCTCGCGGCTGGACGACACCTCGAACTTCCTCACCCCGGACTCGATCCACATCCGCGGCGTGCTCGGCCTCGCCGCCGCCGCGGACCTCGGCTACCTCTGGGAGAAGAAGGTCTGCGGCCACGTCATCGAGGGGCTGATGGGCGGATCGCCGGAGGACTATCCCGACCGGTATCGGCTGGGGTCTCCGGTGGAGACGGTTCCGCTCGACG
>Ga0255055_10001316_pt1 | contig 18416 bp, 35 predicted proteins | sample JV7_2_27_MG_FD_188633 | JGI IMG/M metagenome (GOLD analysis project Ga0255055, IMG submission 188633) | Seawater microbial communities from Jervis Inlet, British Columbia, Canada - JV7_2_27 | ecosystem: Environmental > Aquatic > Marine > Inlet | place: Canada: British Columbia | collected... | reverse complement strand
CCCATGCCTTTAAGTTCGATTTTCAAGCCTTCACTTAGTTGCAATAAAGTTTGTGACGGCTCTTTTATTGGGAGTGGCAACACTGCGTTTTGCAATTGACTTGATGGTATTTTTGTTTGCTTCCATTCCCCAGGCTTGAGACTTATTGGGCCTTTAACCGAATCCCTGAATTCCTTACCTAAAAATCCACCCTGCTCATTAGATAGGTCGCCAGCATTAAATAAAAGGTTAGCTGATTTATTAACGCCTTTCATGCCGCTAATCATTATGTGATTAAAGCCGTGGTTTAATAAGGTGCCGTCGGCTGGATTAATGAACTTGTAATGAGTTAGCATGTCGATAGCGCGAATGGATACAAGGCTGCATTCTTTCTTTGCTTTTTCTACCTCGTCATTAGTGTGATCTAGGAATTCCTCATCACTCATCATTGGTTGGACTGGCTGGCTTAATATCCGCTCTTGCATATCTTGATATGAGCTAACTGTATCATTTAGCTTAACAGTTATAGTGTCATGATCCCATAATGCCGTAACCCTAACAACTTGCTGCGTCTGAGTGTGAACCGTTACTAGTATCGGCTCGGCATACCCGTCATCGTCTAAATCAAAATTTGTTATCTGCTCTAAGAATTCATAGTAGTCAGCGTCACAATCATTTGTTTCATTGTTGATATGGGAAAATTCAACTTCATCATTTGATAGCCAGATACCTTGCGCTTGGTTCTCAAACATCATGTTTGGAGTGTAGCGCCTAATGTGGGTGAACTTGTGAGGCTCATCCAGTGTCTGGCATTCATTGTTAATACTGAAATTAGGATGGCCAACGACCTCACTTGAGTTATGGCCAATCACACTGTCAAACCAAGTCATTTTAAATAATGATCCTTGAGCTGCTAGCCTATAGAATAAATTACGTTGCTCGTCACGCCAGCTTTTAATCTCTTGGTTGAGTTGGTAGTTCATGTGTTTAGCTATGCGCTCACATGCCTCTTTCTTTTGCTCGTCGCGCTCGCCTTCGTAATCACCAGCCACTAAATCAGGGCTTGAGAGTATTTCCATTGTGGCTTTGTCGCCAAAATCACGTATAGCTTCGGCACAAATGGGTGATTTATAGTTACTTGCACCATCCCACGGGTGTGACTTGGCTCTGTCGTCTGGCTCATTAAGCTTAATGCCTGACTCAAGAATGCGAGTCCAGCTTTTCATTGTGTCTTTGTTTTCTTTGTGCGCTTCACAAACCAAGCGACCTAGGTGTTTAAGTTTATCCTTACCGCCCTTTTGCTTAATGACAATCTCAGCAATGTTACTTGACGTTATAGCGTCTAATATTTGTTTTTTCATTTACCAAAAGTCCTGTCGTGGTTTGTATTCGTACTCATCATCTTGGTTAAGTATATCATACTTCTTTTTAGCGAAACGTCGCATCATGTAAGCGTATCTCATAGCATCGATTAAATCATCCTTAACCTTGGCTATATCACCATTCTCTTTCCTGTGATATTGTAGTAGCTCCTCATATAACTCAGTTGTGCCGCGGCCCTTAATAAACATTAACTTTCCAAGCTTCATTCTACTATGCAGCTCAGTCAGCCCTTGCTCTACGCTATTTCCGCCAGTTATCCATGTTGCGTGCTCATCTAGCATAGTCCAGCCCACCTCACTAAAGTACTCTCTTTGCTCGACGCCTCCTTTCTTTTCGCTTTGCAATCCGTCGAGTGGCCATGCTGTGGGGATCCTTTCCGCCCAGCTTTTTACTACTTGCCATGCCTCCCATGGCTCTGTTTCTGATTTTTTCCACGCATTTGCTACATATATGATATCCGTATCCATATCAATCCACAGCTGGACATGAGCTTGAGGGTGAGTCCAACCAAAATCCATGGCGTTTATAATAAAAAAGTGATCGGGGCATGCGAAAGGCTCAACGAAGTTATCAGTTAAGTCCAAATCAAATATCCTACCAACACCAAGTAAAGGCTCGCCCATAACCCTCATTGCGCGCTGATATGGTGGGAATTGAGATAATAAAGCCTCTTTAGTCTCTTCCGTTAAATGCTCTGCATCATCCCATGTCGCTCTCTGTAGGTATTGACTATTTGCAGGCTCGTCCATAAAATTAATAACTAGCTCGGTACGTCCGTTTTCTGGCGTGAACGTCAATATACCACGACCACCCTGCCCCCTATCTCCAGTTGCCGTCCTTGTTACAACTTGTGGATAGATGGTTGAGTCCTTCGGCTCTTCATCAATGTGATACCAATCAATGCTATCACCCATTAACGCCTGCTGGCCTTGAGTGTAAGACCAAAACTGAACCCTTGAAATACCGCCCGACTTGTGCTTAACCCTAACCTCACGACAACATCTAGGCGTACCCATCATCGGTAGTGCATCAGCTATACGGTCTTTTGGTATCAGGCCACCAGCTAATTCCCCACCACTATACGTGCCAACAATTGGCATCTGCAATAAGTCACGTATCTTTTCACCTGAGTAGCCAAGCACCCAAATTAACGGTGCGTGTTCAAATTTATGGCCCGTCCAGTCATCTGGGTAATCACCTGTCGCATGGATGGCGTCAACCAAACAACCCGTGTAAGTCTTGCCAACACGGTTAGCGGCCATTAACATGCAAGAGCGCGCTGTTAATGTACTACCTATAAATTTATGTTGCCAAGGGTAAAGTGACTTAAACACACTAGCTATAGTCGTTAAACTTCTGCGCCGCTCTCTTTCTTTCAGCAACAAGAAAAGCCGCTCTTTCTCTTGGCGGCCTAGTTTAGATACCTTTGACTTGTTAGCTAACTCACTTATCTGTGAGTTTTCAATAGTCTTGTTATCTTGCATTAAGTGTCAGACTTTTGGTCTGAGCCGACCAACTCAACAACCGTGCCGTTAACCGAGCCGACTAATTTAATATCTTTAAGATAAGCGTACTCAATGCGATTAAATCCATTGGCCGCAGCCTCAAACACGCGAAACACACCATTAATCTTAACTTGTATAGCCACCGCGTTATCAGTGTATAAGTCGTGAGTTGATGAGCGTGATACTGCGTCGTTTGGAATGTTCGCAATGTCTGATAAACTAATCTCTTGCGCTGCATTAATAGTGGTAAATAAAGTGTATCGTTTTATACTCATGTTATTGCCTTATTTGGTTATAACTACAATTGGGATTACATTGATTTGCTCTATTGCTATTGGCTCAATAGCTATAGCGCCGTATATTCTATCGCCGCCAGTTGATTCGCTTGCTTTTACTGTCATTCCTTGCATTGTGTATGCAATAGTGCCGATTGCTGGTGTTGCCACGGTTCCGCTTGCTGACATTGTTAAGCCTGACATTGTGGTTGCTATAGTGCCCGTGATTGCCTCACCTATATTACCAGCAATACTGACAGTGTAACCGCTCATTGTGCTTGATATAGCGCCGTTTACTGCCTCGCCTACATTTCCGCCCATGGTAGTTGTTAAGCCGCTCATTGTTACCGCTATAGTGCCTGTGGGGTTATCACCAACCGAGCCAGTAATGGCGACCGAGTAGCCCGCCATTGTTGGTGCGATGGTGCCAGTAGCCGACTCGCCTATATTGCCAGATATTACAGTTGTTAATCCAGCCGTTGTATATGCGATAGTGCCTATGGGGTTAGCTCCGCCTAGATCATTCCATGCGTCACCGTTTGTCGGGAAATTTATGCCCGTCGCATCATAAGAACCTACAGTATCAACTAATACGGGTTGGCTACCTGTGTCACCGTGAACACTCGACGTAGCATCAAAAAAAGCAACTGGACTACCAGCGACATCAATGGCTATTGTTTGCAGATTCCACTGGCTCGTATTTGCGTTATTATATCTAGCACCTATTTTTCCAAACCGTTTAGCAGCCTGGTCTGCATCTGAGCCGTCGCGTATTACCGTAAAATCAAACCAGACATCATACGGTATAGACGTAGCTGGAACGCCATCAACTTCAAAGTGGCAATAAGTCCTCGCGTCTATCGTGCCAGCAGCCGATATATTTATATCAAGCCTTTCAACTCCTGAGCTAGAGTCACAAAGCTTAGTTGCCCCCGTGCCTGTTGCTTTGTACATCTTGAAAGTTATTTCAAAATAACCAACCAACGGCACATAGGTGGTTGGGTTTAATAGATTAGACGAAACAAAAAGCAACTCCCAAGCCATGACTTAAGCCCACTCTATTTCAAAAGGGTTAGCCGCGCCAAGCTCAACGGTGATGCTAGTCGGCGCACCCGCATTTGGCTTGTTTGATAAGTCAATGATAAACGACTTACCATCACCTCGTTCTCTTATTGTCGTGTCGTGCCTGATTACCTCATTAGTATAATAATCGTTATCTTTAGTTACGACTGGTCTGCACGGCTCAACAATTAAATCCTCAACCGTAACTTTAATAAATCGCTGACCAGACCAGCCATTAAGCGTTTTAGTGTTGACTTGCCCACGCGCTTCACGCAACTGTTGAATGGTTACATTAGCAAAAGGGAAAGTTGTAGTTGTTGCTTTGGCGATTATTTCAGTCGCTTGTGTGGCATCAATAATATCAGGAATAAAATTACCTAAAGTCTTTGAGTTGCCAGAGCTTGATAGGTCAATTGACTTATCTGACTCAATGGCAATCAACACCCCACGACATATATTTTGTAACTTATGGTCGCTATCATTGGCGCAGTCATAGATAGTTGCAATCTTATCATTATCGGTTAGGTACTCTAGCAATTGCGAAGCTGATATCCTGCCAAGCACGGCTAATGGTTTGTTACGCAACGCAACAACAGCTTCAGCGTTATTGTCTGAGTATACGTGCCCGTTCAACTCCTGTTGCAGCTGTTTAATCATTAAGGATTACCTTCTGTAATTACGTATGATGTAACGTTAACTGGGTTGCCTGTGACAATATCTACAGTGTTTAAGTTTAAATCAGCACCAGAGGTACCCGCACTACCATCCTGCACGAAGTTATCATCACTATCAACTTCCCTAAACCAAGTAGCAGTACCTGTTCCAACTGCATTGGCGCCAGTAATTGTATTCATGGTTAGGGTTCTTGAAGATGCTGCCGGCCCGCTCGGGTCGCTAAATGTCAACTCAGCTAGCAATGTTGTGACCGCGCCGCCAGTTGCTGGTCTAGTGCCATTATAAATTCTAAGTTTAGCCGCACCAGCCCCAGCATCACGAGCTACTGTAGTTTGGTCTAATCTGGCATTGGCCAGTGCTGTGCTTATTCCGATTGTCATAAATTAACCCTGCTGTGTTGGTTTGATTGGAATTATTACAATTGGTTTTACGCTGATTACTGCCATTATATTAACCCTTTGTTTGTTTGATTGCTTCAGCAACTATCTGCTGAGTGCTTTGATTTGAATTTGATTTATATTGCGAAGTGTAAAACATAATGATAGCACCGATAGAGCCGACAATTAACACCCTGTTAATGTATTTCTTTACATCATTAATGCTGGAAAATACTGATTGATGAGCTATTGCCTCATCTTGCAGGTTGCGAACATCTGCTATTATTTGCGGGAGAACCTGCAATGCATTGGTGACTTCGATTAACCTAGCTTGCCCATCCTTTATTTCAACTATAGCAGAAGCCATTGTATCCATGGTTTCCTGTAAATGCACGTTAGTTCTCGCCTGCATCTCTAGGCCGTGTTCTATCTTCTGGTTCATCAGCGCTAAGTCTGTTGACCATGGTTTCTCCTGCCCGTCGCTCATATTTTATCACCCATATGAAAACTTCCGCCAGCTTTATCGTTACCACTGCCAGCGCCATGTATAGCAATATGATGAAACAAAAGATAAACAACATCAAATATAATACTCACAATACAAACAACCTCAACGCCGCGATATATAACGCCAAATAACTCACTAATATTAAATAGCATAGCATATAAGGAGTCATTTAAAAACAGAGTGGTTAAGAAGCAATCAAACAGGGAGCACATAGCAAGCAGCACCACGAGTAAGTTGGCTCTTGTTTTATCCTTGCTGATTAGCGCGCATATAAAACCAAGTTTAATAAATGATACTGTTGCTATTGTTATTATAGCGGCTTGCGGGAATGTTATACCGATGGAAAGGGATATACTTTCAGATGCGTAATTTATTGACGGGTGATATGTGCAAGCCTCAAAGATAAAGCTTGCACATAAAGCAAGGAATAGCCTCATTACTTGCGCTTGGTTACACGCTTCTTAGGCTTTGGTGGTGTCTTAGATTTACCCATGATTATCTCCAATTGTGACGGTTTAATTAGTATAGCATTACTTGGCCACACCTTTAATCTTTTCTATTGTTCTTAGTCCAGCAAGGCCAAGCATGGCAAGCGTCAATTCGAGCATAGCCTCTAGCGGCAGTTCAGGCGTGGCAGTGCAAGCCAGTTCACCAGCGTTAGCGCCATCAACTTCAACGATAGAGCAAGCAACAAACCACGCTATAGTTGGATTAACAACGAATGCATACAGCAAGCCAAGGGCGCAAACCCACATAATTGCAGGTCTACCGCCAGCAACCCACATACTTCTATGCTGAGCTTGTGCCTTGTTAATCTCAGCTTGCACCAGCGCTGGGTGCTGCTCAATCTTAAGCATTATAGCCTTGGCTTGCTCTCGCTCTTCGTCACTTGTGAATAGCGCGTCAACTATATTACCAACCGCCTTTATTGGCTCTGTTATACCTACATTAAACCAACTCATGTTATCACCCTACAAACCCATTATTAAACATCCTACGAAAACACTTACCGCGGGGGTGAGTGCGTTGCATTCTTTTAATTAAATTATGAATCTTAAAAGGCCTAATTGGTTTGTTTCTGTAGAATTCAGAACTCAAGCTTAACCCGCCGCCAGCGTAAACCTTCATGGGTGAATCGTATCTTGTAACGCTCATAAAAATACCGCCATCAGTAAGAATAAAACAAACATGATAACCACCGCCATCATCACTCGCTTATAAAACCATTCACTCATATAAACCTCTTTATTAATACACCAAACAAACACAAAACCAATATAGAGCACCAGTACAAAACAAAGAAAGGCCACAATAAAAAAGCAATAAGCGCATTCCTTTGGTCTACAAATTCACTATGGGAGATGGCCAGCCCCATAGTAACGTAAATAAAAGCAAACATAATGGCTATAAGAAACTCATATAAGCCCATAACCCACCCCAGAATCCAGACAACAATCCAAATAAGCCTCATGATAATCATAAGCCGTTGCTTTGCCGTGCTGAGTATTCCAGTATTTCTTACAATACTCAGCCATTTTCATGACCATTCGATTGGATGGGATTGCCTCGCTAATCATAAATAGTTTTTGCCTTGCCATGAATATTTGATAGCGCAAATCATACTCAAGCTTTTCAACTGCGCATTCAATACCCAATATCTGAGCGTTAGCGCAAATAGAGTCGCCGTTTTCCCATGTGTCATCGTGAGTTGCTGGCTCAATTTGGAATAAACCAAGGGCAGGGCCGCCGCCATTCTGAACCAAGGAAGTGCCCAGTGAGGATTCATGCGCCGCTATCATCATCATCAACTCAACAGCATCTTCACTGTAGCCGTTTGGTATTTCTTTTAGTGTGCGAGTGATTAAATCTCGTAGTTGCCCAGGATCAATCATACCCTACCCCTTGGTTTTGGATTCGGAGACTTGCGAGGCCTATTACTATTAGGCATTGTGTCGCCATCACCTGGTCTATTGTGCCCTGGTCTTGGGTTGGTTGGATTCATAATTCACCTCTTTCAATGTGCTTACAAATTATATCTAACAGTGTTGAAAGCGACACGCCAATGGACGTTCCAATCCATAAGCTTGAACCATCAAAACCATCAAAACCAACAAGAGCCATCCACAAAAAACATAACAGCAAAGGGGTTACTGTTATTAATACCTTAATCTTAAATCCTAGCTTTGATACATTCATAACTCACCTCTTAATATCATATCAATGTGCAACATATCATCATCATACTCAGTGCAACCGCATATAACGTGATTTGTAACGTTAGTGTCTGGCATGAATGCAACGCCATCAACAGCGCCACACTCTCTTTTATCAACTTTAAACATGCCTTCTATATCCCATATAAGTTCCTTGTATTCCAAATAAAACAAATCATTCGTCGTGTTTTGCCCTGGTTGCCATGGTTTAAACTGGTTCTTATATGGTTTCATGTTGTCACCCGTTGATTTATTTACTCACCGTTTTGCCCGACTATATTAATGTGGTCATCTGTCGGCCATTTGTTTAAGTCGTTATTGTTAATGATTGCTCTACGCTCCTTGAATGCTTTATCAAGACTTAACTCCAATGCTCGTATCTTGTTGTCTATCTCTGCCAGTGCTGAGGTTTGCTTGATTGAGTTACTCATCACTACCGCCCATCTCTCTAATCTGCTTATCCAAATCCTCATCAGTCATATCAACAATCGTTGTCGTCTGTACAATCTCTTGCTTATCACGCCAATCTTCTTTGAATCTATTCTTCATGTTGAATTGGTAAAGTGTTGCGTTGAATTCCATTTCTCCCATAATTCCTTTTCGCCCCGCCCCCTCCCACCAAGCCTGGCTTAATGTTTCCCCGCCCTTGACGGCATCGGAAAAGTATGGGTTGTACATTGGATTGCCCTCAGTCTGCCAATCAAGAAAGGTTTGGTAATGTATTGATAACGCTGCGCAAACTTCAGTCTTGCTTCCGCCCTTACTCATTACATCAATAACAATCTGGCAAAACTCTGGTTTATACTTGGTTGGCCTGCCGAATATATAGCCATCTGGCTTTTGTTTTTTAGTCATTATCCTTCAGCCCCCTCACTGCCAGTTAGTGGTGTTTTTGATTCTTTGCACTTAACGCTCGCACCGCTATCAAGTATTATATGGCGAACCTCAAAGCAACTTAACGGACCCGCCTTATTTAACTGCTCAACAGCTCTTAGTAGTGATTTATTTGATAGTTTTTCTTTATGACTCATCCATCCAACCCTCTTTAATGCACTGCTCTCTGTATTTAATTATGTACTCAGCCAAGTCGCACGAATTACCGAAATAAAAGGCCCCTTCCATCTTAGGTATAGCAGGACAAAAAGAACCATCCGAAGCCACGGTTTCGAGATAAGTAAGAAAATCCAAATGATCATCCCTTGTGTTTAAACTCATGACTGATCACCTACTTTTGAAAGCCTGGCGGTGACTTTATTAAATCCAAGTAAACATTGCTTTGTGATGTTGGCGCCAACTAAATTGCCTTCGCGACTATACCGCTCGTACTTTGACTTAAGGTTATCTGCGAACCATTTAGGCGTGTGCTTGTCGCTACTGGCGTGCGGTGAGTTGGTGTGAGTTGTTGCGCGGAGTATTTTATTTAGTAGCTCGATAGTGACTTGACCGTTATCAGCTGCTTTTTTTAATTCGATTGTGCCGCTAACTTGGTTTAGCATTTCATTACCCGTGCCAGACAAATCAATTTGATTATCTTCTAGCTCTCGATTTGCTGAGTTTACGGCATTTCGCGTTTCGTTTAACGTCTTTGTGATTTGAGTGTATAACTCATCTGATATATTTAATGTAAACATTTTACTCACCTATTTTTGAGTTTATCATTCTGTTATTGTAGCAAAATTGACCGTTTTTATCTATTCCCATGCGCCCAAAGTATCAAATATATTAAACGCTTCTTCCTCTGTTAGCTCTTGGCCAACCGGTGACGCTATCCAGCCTGCGCCTATAAACTGGCTTTTATTAAACCCTTTAACCAAGCTACTGTGCTCGCTATTTAAAGTATCAACAAGCTGGTGCTGGAAGTAGCGCTTGTCAGTTATGACTTCACTTGCTTTTGTATATGCCTTTCCATCCGCTTGCTTGCCAAACGCCGCCATATAAACCGCCCATTTATGTTTAACCTTTGCTATTGCTCTGTATATTCTTTCTGATATATGTATTAACTCGCCCTTTTTATTTATTAAAATACAATTATCATCGTTACTAACAAACGCAACAAAAAGATTTTTAAGTGCGTAATCTGTGCATATTTCCGCGTGTTTAACTGCGTTATATTTTTTATTTCTCTTCTTCTTCATTTTCAACTTACCTATTGTGTTTACATAACCCTGCATTAAGACGGACGCGAAAAGATGCGCCGCTTAATTCCTTGTTATGTAACTAGTCGTCACGCCATGAGTCTTCTATATCTGAACCGCTAAATTTTTCCGCTAATTCTTTGTGTGTTTCGCCAGAGCTATTTCTTTTACATTCAATCTCAAATTTATCACTAAAATAAACTCTATATTCAAACTCTTCACTACCTGTTCCAGTGGGGATTACTTCTATACTGGTTTCTTTCTTTAAGTGGTGCATTAACTCAACAGCCATTTGTCCCGATCTATTGTGATAAATGCCCTTTTTAAAACTAGAAGATACCCCGTTAACTAATTTTTTATCTTTAAGCCATTCCGCTAAATCATCACCGTGGCCTGTTGGGTATCCGTCGTATGCTCTGTAAAAACTACAAACAACTCTATCCCTACAAAGCTCATCCATTTCATGTATGTGTGTAATGCTTCTAGTGCCCATAATTTGTACCTTTCTATATTTGTGTAAACGCCACATAACAAGGCGTTTAATTAAGATTTCTCGTAAGCTCATAACTCATTAACGCTGTGGTTAAATCTAGCCATGCCTTTCTAAATACACTGAGCTACTAGTGGGCTTAAAGCTCAAGGCCATATCGGCAACATCAGTATCACCATGGTCGGACATTTTATAATAAAAGAAACTACCAACCCTCTTTATCGATACCTTAAACCCAGTCCTGCTGGCTCTAACATCCTGCCTAAAGTGATCAAGCTGGCCAAATGTTAACCCGTACTTTTCAGTAAGCTGGCTAATTGACCACCATTTTCTGTTTTTGGCCATGCCCCTGTAGACATGGGTTAAGTCTTTACTTCTCATTTCAAACCCTTATTGTAATCAATATCACTCGCGTAACAATGCTCAACTCGATACATGCCACCACTAATTACGGTGACAACGAAATAGGTTGTCGTTGTTACCGTGGCGTAACCTTCATCTTTCACTTCAACACAAGAACCCACATTACCATCAACAACAAGCAGATTATTAAACTCCTCAACGTATTTAGCACTGTAAGATTCATTGATTGACAATGTAATTGCTGATTTAACCGAGTCGGTTTTTATTATTGATACGTTTGATACTTGCATTATTGTTTTCTCGTTAGTTGAAGGGACGCTCCCTTGCTGATAACTGCATTATTATTCACAATGATAAATATATCAAGTTAAATTATTAAATAAATTATCAAATTTCACAAACCCGACACCCTTGCTCACTACTGCCGAAGATATCATCTTGAACTATTAGGCACCCAGAATTAAACGCCTTACCTATACCAGATGTAAATACGCTTTTGCTTATTTCATTTTCAATTTGACGTATTTTTATTAACTGGCTTTTCCCAAACTCATCATGTGTAAAGGCGCGAATTTTCCATGCGTCACCACCCGCAAGGCAAGGGAAGCACCCAACCCTCTCAAACCCCTCTTTGTATAGCGGGTTTATAAAATCACCAAGCTCTTTAAATACCTCTTTAGATGTCCAATCCACAATCGGCAATCTATATCTAACACCGTTAGCGCCAAGGTATTTGGGGTACTTAGACAAAACTTCGTGCGGCAAATACAATTCATCTGGGTCTTTGTATTCATACCTTTTTGACCTCTCCACGCTCTCATCAACCCTCATGCCATACCAAACTTCAACACCCCCAAACCTCTCTGACCAATCCTTTAAAAATATCCTAGTTTCTCTTATTTTTAACTCGTCCGTGCAATGCCTAGCACCACCGCCAGGAAAGCGGCTGTATTTAAGTATCTTTTCTTCAACGCTACCGCCGCTAATGGTTTTTATTTTTACTTTGTACTTGCTGGCCATGTCTTTGACGTGCTGGTATGTCTTTGGGTGCTCAAATTTGGTATCACAAAACAACCCTATAACGTGTTTAGAGCCGAATTCTTCAATTGCTAATTTCAAACAACACTGGCTATCCTTTCCGCCACTTACCGGAACTATGCATTTTATATTCTTGCTCATTACAATCACCTATTGAATAAATTATCAGAAGTGCAAACACCGCCACCGCTCGCCGCCACCTTTCCGCCGTCAACAGCATAAACAGTTTCAATATTTCGCTTGTTGTACTTTTGGTTCATTGGTATTAGCAGGTAGTTAACACCGCCATCCTTTAGCCCCTCTGCTGCATAGGTGCTTATAGCGGCCTTAAGTTCATCAGATATTAGATTAGTTGTTATGATTGTATATTTGCTTTTGTTTGCGCGAACCCTAAGCAACTTACCCAGCTCACTTTGCTGTGCGTCCGTCAGTTTATGCTCAGCCGCACCCACTTCATCAATCAATAAAACATCAACACCGGTTATTAGTCGCTTAAAGTTATTTCTTTGGCTCTTTTGGTTGTCTTGATACCAGAGCAAATCAATTACACTTGACCATTTTTTAGCTAGCACCGTCTTGCCCATCTCCCTGGCGGCACTCAACACACAACAAGCTGTAAACGTTTTGCCCGCTCCGTAAGCCCCAGAGAGGACTAAATTCAACGGCTGTGTGTTTTGTTGAATACACAGAGTAAACGCCTTGAATCGCTCCATGAGCGCCATAGATGACGAATCACTGACTATAAACGAGTCTATGCGGGCGTTTTTTGTGTTTACGTCCGATTCTCTCATTAAATAATCTAGCGAATCTTGTCGGTTTTTATTGAATACCTGCTCTTCAGACTTTAACTGCTCGGCCTTTTGCCACTCAAACCACTCTTCTGGGGTTTTAAATACTGGCTCAATACCTTTCCTTAATTCGATTTTATTAAACCTTAGTTTATTCAAAACCTACACCTCGCTTAGTAAAGTTGCTATCTCTTGTGCGCCGAAGTCTTTCCACTGTTGCTTGTTTAGTACTGTAGATAATAGTTTGGCATCAAACCCGAAGTACTTTTTGCCATTGGTTTTCTTTAGCATTGCAAGCGCGTATGTATTGAAGTTGATTATATGAGCGGTGGCTGTTTTAATTTCGTCATCTGTTTTGAGTTTAGCAGCGGTTTTTGCAAATGCCTTTTTAGCGTCGGCCTTACTTTCTTTCTTGTGGTATCTTTTCCAGATTAAATCAAACGCTTTTTCAATGCATTCATTAGTCTTAAGTGCGGGTCGTTCAGCTTGCTGGACAAAGTCTTTATTTGGTTCTTCTTTAACAATTGGTTCTTCTTTAAGATTAGTTCTTCTTAATGCGTCTTGATTATCCATATCTGGGTTTTCCATATCTGGGTTTTCAAGATTAGGCTCTAGGTACTGCCTGCATTGGTCTTGGCACTCAAATACATTCCAGCTAACTAATCCGCTACTGTGTTTTTTGATTATTAGATAATTGTTATCTTGAAGCTCTTTTGATGCGCTTGTGATTGCTGAATTACCAACACCAACAGAAGCCGATAATGACCTGGTGTTAATACTAAATTTCTCAGGGTCACAGCTAAGCAAAAACATTAATAATATGCGGGACGTTGGCTTTATGTTGACGTCTCTAATGATTGAGTTTTTAACTATTGTATAGTCACGCTCTTTAAAATGCGTGTGTAGTGCTATTGAGGACATATTTATTTACCTTATTGTTAGGGCGAGGTACTTGGGGTGGAAGACGGTAGTAACTAACCGTGCCCTTTCCCTCATAACAATGTTACTTAAGTTTGATTTAGCGGTTGAGCTTCCACACCTAGCCGCTTTCTTAATTATACTACGGTTTAATTATTTATCTACTAGTTAAACCTATTTAAAAACCCTGTTAACTAACTCTAATGATTTTTCTATTGATGCCAAATAATCATTAATAGTTAAACCGTTTTTGATTAGGTTTTTTATTAAGCTAATCTCGTCGGTTAACTCCTGCTTTTGGTTGCGCTTTAGCTCCTGCTTTAACTCTGCATTCTCTTCTTGCAAAGCTTCCATTTCATCTTTCAATCTAATTAGATACTGAGCGCCGTCCAACAGCTCCTCTATTGCATGTTGCGCCCATTCGCTAGCTGTTAAGTCGTCACGGTCAATTGATACGCCGTACTTAACCTCACCGACGTTTGCGCGGCCTTGTATCATTTTGCATGCACGGTCTACTGTTGATGGTTTGGGTATCCCTTTGATTTTTTTTAATACACCCTCTTTTTCAAGAAAGCTACCACTATCAAAAAGCATGCATGCTTGACTCAAAATGTCGTCATTGCAGTACTTCATCTTAACACCCATTGTTATCGATAAGGCAAGGTCGCGTGGGTAAATATAAACTTCCGTTTTACCGCCTATATTAATATCATTGGTGTAGGTATTTCCCATTAGCTCGATTATGTCAATAAACTCACTTTCATCTCTTGTTAATAAAGTCCTAAATAAGCCTTTCATTATTGTAACCCTGGTTTGTTTTCGCTAAAAATAAATGAACGGTCTGGCGCTTTCTTTTGTTCCGCTTCACTTGGCCCGTTGAATTTTGCGTCGCTTGCCTTAAATTTCATTGAGGCGCGCTCAATTACTGTGATTTTACCGCCTGCCGCCAAGTATGCATTAATGCGCCCTTGCAGCTCTCTGGCTTCTTTTTCTTTATGCGTGTTGTGTGAGTGTGTTAATGCTGCGTTATCCCATTCTGATGCATTCATAATTTAAACCTCTCCGATAAAGTTAATTGTCTCACTTAAGCACTGCTCTAAATCAATATCCGCTTGCTTTATTGTGTGATAAAGATTACCCACTACACCCTCGAAATTATCACCACAACACTCCGTTATCGCTTTGTATATGTAATCAGACGAAGTGCCAAACGATATACCACACTTAGGCTCTTGCATTGTGCAAATGTCCGGTGCTGCATAATCATTCACCTGCTCCATTGCGCTAGCCTGGATTGCATTATATATAGCTCGGCCAATGCCAATGCGAATGATTGTTAAATCACAGCAGTTATGTATAAGCGGCGTGCCAAGTGAATCAATGATAACTGCTTTACACTCATCTACCTCTACCGATTCTATTAAAGCAGCCTCTAAAGCCTTATTTGCAAACTCTAAAAATTTCATTGTTATCTCCCAAAGTTAATGTCCTGTAATTATTATTCACCATGATAATAATATCAAGTAAATAATTAAATTAATTTATTTTACTATTTTACTTGATATATTTATCAACATGAATAATAATAAGGGCAAGTTAATTAATTGGGCGTGATTATGAATAGTAAAAGCAGGAATAGAGAGGATGCAATAAACGCGGTATTAGCGGTTCTTTGTGCTTTATGTGTTGGCGGTCTTTTGTTTGTTGTTTTTTTATGGGGTGCTTAAAATGAATTTAAATTCAGCTATTTTAATTATTGTATTTTGGTTAATGGTTGTTGTGATGGGGTATTTATTTTCACGAGATGACATGAAAAAAGATGAAAAGGTGGACAAATGATTTTAAAAAAATGGATGAGCGAAAACAACGTGTACCCTGCGCCACTGGCTGAGGCTCTTGGCGTGTCGGTTCCCCGTGTTTACCGCTTGCTTGATAGACATGTGTTTAGTCAGTCTGAGTTAAAAGGCCTGATTGATGATTGTATTACTAGAATGAATGGTGAATATAGGCTTGTTAAATCAAAGGTTAATGCTGACGGCTCACTAGAGCTAAAGATAAGTCTATTTCCAGCGGATAAGTTACCAGGCTGCGGAGTTAGAAAAACGGCTTTGCAGTGGATTGAAGAGCTAGCAAGTACAAACACAAGCGGCCAAGTGGCGTTAAAGTCTGGCTTTAAGTTGGGCACTATACACAGCATAGCTTCAAGGGCTGGTATTAAATTTAAAAAGGGTAAGTGATTATGGAAAAATTAAATGTATATCAGCGACTAAACAAAGTGATGCAGGCTGTTGAATACGTCCAAAAAGATAAGGCTGTTAGTGGTGGCGGCGTTAATTATAAGGCAGTGACTCACGACCAAGTGATATCAGTTTGTCGTTCTGAGCTAGTTGAAAACGGTGTAATGATAGTACCTAATCAGGTGCGCGGTGAATTTCTCCAAATGCGAGACCTAAACGCAACACCATCACCTGTTAAAATGGGTTTATATTCTGGCACTTATGAAATTAACTTTATAAATATTGATGACGGAAACGATAGGGTTACAGTGCAAATACAGGCTCATGCAAATGATAACGGTGATAAAGCGCCAGGCAAATGCCTTACATACGCAACTAAAGCGGCAATACTTAAAGTGCTTTGTCTTGAGACTGGTGAAGATGACGAAAGCAGGGCTGACCAGCGTGATATTGACACGATAAACGAAGAGCAGCAAGCCGAGCTATTTAATTTAATTGTTGATCCAGAAACTAATAATTTAACGCAGAACGGACAAAAGCTAGCTACAGCATTTAAGTTTAATTATATACACGAAATTAAATCTAAGAAATTTAAAGAAATAATGAGGACGGCCAACCAATGGAAATAATTAAAAACATAGAGCAGGGTTCTAAAGAATGGCACGACTTAAGGCTGGGTCTTGTTACTGCATCAAGAGTTAAAGATGTAATGACAAAGGGGCGCGGAAACGCACCAAGCAAAGCAGCCGAGACTTATATGTATGAATTACTCGCGGAGTTAATGACGGGAGAAGCTAAACCATTCTTTGAGAATGACGCTATGAGATGGGGTACGGAAACAGAGCCACAAGCACGAGCTATGTATGAAATAAAAAACAACGTCAACGTTGACGAGGTTGCTTTTATTCTTTCGGGTGAGACTGGGAATTTAGGTGTTAGCCCAGACGGTTTAGTTGGTGAAAATGGGTTGATTGAAATAAAATGCCCGACAACAATCACACAGCTTAAGCGCTCTCAATCTGAAAACCCATATATTGATTATTATGACCAGATACAATGCCAGTTATGGGTTAGTGGTCGTGAATGGTGCGACTTTGTGAGCTTTGACCCGCGGCTTGATATTGAAGCTGGTTATATACAGGTCAGGGTTGAGGCTGACATTGAATACATTAAGGGTATGAAATTGAAAGTATTGGCTTTCATTGAAGAATTAACAAAACTTAACAATAAACTATTAGGCGAATAAATATGTCACATACAATAAGCGGTTTAATCAGAAGAGCACCACACATTCAACAAGGCCAGAACAACAACGGCACTTACACGATGTTTTGCTTTGAATTATCAGAGTTTAACAAGGGCTTTAGCGGCGCAGACGATAGTTATACAAATTACAGTGTCGCTTTGTTTGCTAAAACACCAGGCGCAATTGAGTTTCATACAAAAGCAATTGCCGAAGGTTCTTTTGTTGTTGTTCATTGCGACAAGTTACTAGTTGATAAACAGCAAGGTAATGACGGCAAGGAGTACATCAAGCTTAAAATGATGCAGGCTAGCCTTTCAGATTTCAATAACCCGAACCAACAGCCGCAAGTGCCGCAACAACAACAAGGTGGATTTGCACCACAACAACAAGCGCCTCAACAAATGCAGCAGCAAGGGGGTTACGTGCAGCAGCAACAACAACAAGCGCCACAGCAGCCCGCTTTCAATCAGCAGCAACCTAACCCTAGTGGCGGTTACTAAGGTTAATGGATGCAAGCCAGTTAATTAGCTGGCTTGTTATGTTGTGGAAGCTAATAGGATAGGTGATTTATGTTTGGGTTTTTTAAGCAAGCGAGCGAGACCATAGAGAAAAGCGATCACGACAAGAGGAGCGAGAAAATAATTGAATTTGTTAGATTGGCTGAATTTCATTTTGTTGACCTTAATATTATTACTGAGGTTGGGTTGTCATTCGGTAATTCGTTGCTGAGGTGTTCTTGGTATTCCAGTACCGAATTAAGGTGGTTAATTCTTGATGATGTATCAATAGAGAATAATGTTGACTCACTCTTAATAATGAAGATTGTAATGGATAAGTTGGGTGACGCATCAGGGAATAAAATAGATGGGCTTAAGTTATAAAATTAACGATAATTAGAAACATAACCAAACCGTTAATAAGTTGTGAGTTTACGAATTAATCTTAATTAAACGCCTTGTTATGTGGTGATTTATGGAATACAGAACTAAAAAAGATTTTAAGTACAGAAACCAAAACAAACGCAGAGGCAGACCAATGATTATTCATATACCTGCTGGAAGTATTGGCAAGAAGATAAATGATCACTTGGTATTTCACTCACTAGCCAGAAAAGGGCATAACCCTTTTGTATTTTGGTGTGATGTATTTGATGATGTAGAAGCCACATAACAAGTAGTTAATAGGTTTTGAGGGACGATAAAATCCTTTTAACGTAGTGTTATG
>Ga0255055_10001315_pt1 | contig 18419 bp, 19 predicted proteins | sample JV7_2_27_MG_FD_188633 | JGI IMG/M metagenome (GOLD analysis project Ga0255055, IMG submission 188633) | Seawater microbial communities from Jervis Inlet, British Columbia, Canada - JV7_2_27 | ecosystem: Environmental > Aquatic > Marine > Inlet | place: Canada: British Columbia | collected... | reverse complement strand
ACCAGGTATGTGGGGTGACTGAGGGTAAGGGAAAACCAGTACGAGAGGAACATTTTGCCGGCGCCTCTGGTGTACCGGTTGTCTGACAAGGCATCGCCGGGCAGCTACGCGCTAACTGATAAGTGCTGAAAGCATCTAAGCACGAAGCAGGTCCCGAAAATAGTCATCCAATCTTACTTCATATTGTATAATGTATATGCTGTGTATTTTGTTTAGCCGGGTTATTAAGGTCCCCCTGTGAGGACCGGATACTAGCTCGAAAAGGGTTATAAATGAAATGGACGGTGTGTTAATTGTCGAGAGCGGGGGCCGGTGACGGCAACCGTGGGAGCGAGACGAGCGCACCCGTAGAAGACGGGTTTGGTGAGATGGGGGTGTACGTGCCGAGCTTTAGGGCGAGGTATTCAGCCCGCCATTCTCAACAGCGCAAGTGTGTGGCATTCGAAAGAGGAGCTCAAGGTTCAGGCTTAGAGTGAATCGGGTTTGTGTGAGTGGCAGACAGTATTAAATTTGTTTCGAAGTTAAGAAGTGAGATGAGGTATTTTGTATTGGGTTGGGGTTGTGTTCCGGAGTTTTTACTCCAAATTTTTTATTTTCTTTCTTTTTGTATGTATAGTATAGTATCTATAGAGCTTATGTTTCGTTGTGTTCCTTTGTAATTTTTTTGATGTTTTAAATCAGTAGACTATTTTATTTTCTTTTGGTTTTTAAATTTGGTATGAGAAATTTTGGTAATAAGAAATAAAAAAAGACAAGCTGAGAAAAATTGCCAAAATGTTTTCACTGTGGTGAGGTAGGTTCTGATTTAAGTACCTGCCAAACGTGTTTGAATAGTTATTGTGAGCTCCACATTGATCCCGTAGTTCACGAATGTAGCCTTACTGTTGAGTCTGGTAAGTTGCAGCACGATTATAATGTGGTTTTGCATCCCGAAATCGCTGACCACAATAATCCGAGTTATACGGTGAGGGGTTCGACCGATGGATATTTTGCGTGGGCTCCTCCTGAAGTGGCTGTTGAACCGGAAAAACCCTTGTCTGCGAGTAAATTTATAACGCATCTAAAAAATTTCGAGGGGACGCTCTTTTTATTGTCGCTCGTCGTTCTTTTTTCGTTTTTCTCGTTAGATTCTTGGAACAGGCAATATATTAGTCTAAGCGTGTTTGGAGTAATTCTTCGTTTTTATTGGACGTTTTTCACGTCGCTTTTTGTGGTGACCTTGAACCGTCCAGAAGAGCTTCTCTTTTTCCTAATCAGCTTACTGTTTATGTTTAAGGTTGTTACCGATCTCGAGAAAAAAACGAATTTAAAACACGTCTTTGTTGTGTTTGTGTTTAGTGGTCTTTTTTCAGGCGTATTTTTTTTATTCACTACATTTTTTTTCGCTTTTACGATGCCATTTGACTTTATGGCTTTAATATTTTTTTCAGTTGGTTTAGGCGGTGCGGGTTTTTTAGGACTCACGGCATATAGCGTTCTTTTAGAGCCCAATTTAAAGTGGAACTTACATGGTTATGGTATTCCGATTAGACTGAAGGGTAAAAACTTGCTTTTGGTTGTAGTTGCGTTGAGGTTGGTTCCATTTTTTTTTAGTGGATTTTTTACCGTCATAGGTTTTTTGCTGTATTTTTTTGATCTATTTGGTATTTTAGCTGCGTTTATTTATATTAGATGTTTGAAAAAAGTTGCCAATATGAAATAACACCTAAGTTTGATAGACGCTTGAAATCATCTATTTTTAAGAGATTTCCAATTTAGAAGTGATTGGGGTTGTATTCCGGATAATATTTTTTTAATTGATTTCTTTAACTTCTTTTAAATTGGTTTAGTATCAAATTAGCTAAGTCGGAAAACAACTTTTCAACATTTTCTCCTGTTTTTACGGAGATTTCCAACGCTGACGCTATATTGTACTCATTTTTAATCTTCTCTATTTGTTCTTTTGATACTTCGCGTTGTTCTTTTAAATCGAGTTTATTTCCTACCAAGAGAATTGGAATATCCCCTGCGTTATCCTTCACAATTTGAATCCATTGAGGTCCCCTCTCTAAAGATTTTGAGTTTGTAATGTCGTAGAGTATTATTGCTCCAACTGATCCACTCATATTCATTCCTAAAGGACCTCTTCGGGTCTTGGGCCACCAATGTTGCTTGTCATTAAATATTCGGATAAATAACTTTGCTATTGTCTGGTCGATTTTAACTGTTTTTCTTGAGAATATCATGCCAATAGTCGACATATAATCTTGATCGCCGAAACTATCTAAGAATTTTGATTTCGCCAATGTTTTTTTTCCCACATGTTCAGACCCCAGAATTGCAATTTCAAGCAGAAGATCATACATTTTAAATAAGCCCTCTTTCAGGGTTTTCTACTTCATACTTCATTTTTTTTAACGTCTATACTCTTTGATAATAATAAACCTTAATCTATTTAATTTTAGCTCACACTTTTCACTCGAATTAAAACCCGAATTCGAAGTTTAGAAGTGAGATTGTGTTCCTGCTTGTATTTTTTTTTATTTTTTGTATTTATCGCATTCACTATTTACTTTGCTTAATTTTATAAATGTTTTTATAATATTGAAAACACATAATTTTCAACGAAAATCTGTAAAAGAAGTGAAGTTAATGACAGCTGCAAAAAAAAATATTTGGTTTTTTCCAGTTATTGTAGGTATTTTAGTTATAGTATCGCTCTTAACTCCAGTAGCATCGTTTAATTTTATGGGAGCGTTGGTAGCAAATCTTTGGATATGGGATCTATATATTTACGATTACGGTGGGGTGGTAGTAGGTACCGACTTTATCTCAGAACCTATGGTAATGATTCCCAGTTTAATTGCAACTAGTTTAATTGCTATAGGAGGAGTTATAGGTATAGTATCCGGCCTTCTTCTTAGAAGAAGTGATAATAATAGGAAATTAATTGTTCCTTCTGCCTTAATGGGAATTCTATTTATAGTTGGTGCGTTAATATGGTTTGTTTTAGTACCAGCCAATTTTCCAATGGAATCGTATTTAGGACCTCCACCATTTCCAGGGGGGACAATGGATTTATGGAGCTTGAACTATATGGGTACGAGTACATCTCTGCATACTATGGGTTTTGGACTTATTGGAGTTTTTTTAGCAGGTATTTTATCTTTTGGATGTATAGGTGCTGCAATCTACTATTCGAAATAATGTGAAGTGATTTTTGTGAAGGGTAGGAGTGTGTTCCGGAGTTTTTACTCCAATTTTTATTTTCTTTCTTTTTTATAAACTTGTTCAAATAATACTTTTCGGTTGTCTAAAACTTTCTCGCCTTTCTTTTCACTCATCAAACAGTACACCTACGATTTTTATGGTATTATCCTTTTATCGAATTCTGGTAGGTCATCTGGCGGCCATCCTCTGGGAGTTTTATGCTTTTTTACATATCTGTGATCGCACATTGGAGCTCCGAAACCTAATGATTGAGTACGAGAGAACCCAAATCCTAAAATATTTGCTTCTGAGAAGTCAGCTATACAAAAAAAGGGAGTAAATTTTTCAGCATTTAATCTCTTTAAAACTTTATGAATTCCACATTCATGAAAATTAAAACCCCACTCAAAAGTTTTCCCATCACCTTCAATGTAATCCGCAACCCAATCATCGGGATAGTTCCTTAATTTTGATGTGTCACATAACCTTTTCGCATAATCAATATAAACAGATTCAAATGGATATTGGGCGGGATCTTTTCCAATCTTTTCCAAACTATTTTTTCTGATAGTATTATGTAGATCTCGGAATTTATAATAAAATCCCCCTATCTCTCGATGTGTGTATCCTTCTTTTTCTAGGATTCGAAACATCGCGAGGCTAGATATAGCACCAACAAGGAGACTGGTAAAAGAATTTTTTCCCCCACCAATATAAGGTATTTCCAGAATTAATTTCTCATATTCTGCTTTCATTTGATCGAACATTTCATTGATTTTAGCCTCGTTATACTTTTTTTTAAGGATACTTCGTGCGATTTTAATGTGGTTAGAAAAGTTTTTCATCAACTTTGGTTTTCTTCTAATATAATAATCTTTTACAACTTTAACAGCCATAATTAAATATTTCACCACCTTTAAGCAACTAAATGGATTAAGATTACATCAAATATTGAATCTTTCACTTTTAAAATTGCTTATTCTGTTACACAAACTTAATTCTTGCTAAAAGAAGGCAATAATAAATTGATCTCCAAGCAATCCGTAATTCAATTTAAATCCAAGGGTCAAACTTAGAGAGAATCAGGTTTGTGTTGAATGGCAGACAGTATTTAAGACGTTTAGTTTGTTTCGAAGTGAGATGCTAAGTAAGTAGGTAGGTTGTAGGGGTTGTGTTCCGGAGTTTTTACTCCATTTTTTATTTTATTACTTTTTTTGAATTTTCTAATTTTACCTTTGGGAATTAGGGCGTGTAACCAAATTATTTAAACTTTAAAATCCATTAAAAAGTAAGCATAAAAATTCAAGAGATGTGAGCGCTGTGGATCCTTATTCTGCTGACGACATAAAACGAAGAAAAAATAATGAACCTTTCAGTCGAGAAGAACTCCAGAAACGATGCTTATTTTGCAATTTTCATCTTGAAATACCCCTTCATCCAAATCAACGCTGTCCGAGCTGCGGAAATTCATTAGATAGATTTGAATCGAGAAAAGCAGAAGAAATTAAACGCCAAAAACAAAAAAAAGAAAAGGACCGAGACCCTCTTGCTCCCCGGGATATAAAAAGATTAGAAGAAAGTTTATTTTCTGATGTGAAAGAAACAGAATTAAAGAAGAGCTTTAGATTATTTTCGAATCAACCAGGAATTCCAGGAACGCTTTATAGCATTCAAGTGGGAAAAATAAACGGTAAATGGGCTTCTCGTTTGCTAAAAGGAGAAAATGTGATTGCATCTTATGTGTATAAAAAAAAAGAGTTAGGCAAATCTGGCTTTCCCAAATACAAGAACATAGTGGGATGGGTGTTAAAAGCGATAGCACTTCCAGAGATAGACCCCCTCCAAATTACGAACGCTATAAAAGCATTAACGACATATTCTGTCGATAATAAAACACTACAACGTTTGAGAGACAAAAATAGGTATCATTTAAACGAAAAACATCGGAGCGATGATGACGATGACCGATTTCCATATCCCTATATTTATAAACCTCCAAAACCGCCCGACGATTTTGATATGGCCCCTCAATTACAAATACACGCGTCCCCAAAGGACAACAATCCCGACGACGAAACTTCTTGTCAGTATTGCGGATTAAAACTTATAAAAGAGGAAAGCCTTGCTCATTCGTGTAAAAAAAAGCCAGCATAAAATTGTGTGTTTATAAAATTTGTTTTGCGAAGTTGGAAAGATAAGAAGTGAGATGATAAGTAAGTGTGTTGGGGTTGTGTTCCGGAGTTTTTACTCCATTTTTAATTTTTATTTTATTACTTTTTTAGATTTTCTAATTTTAGCTTTGGGCATTAGGACGTGTAAACAAAATATTTAAACCTTAAAATCCATTAAAATGTAAGAATAAAAATTCAAGAAATGTGGGCTTTATGGAACCTTATTCTGCTGATGATGTAAAAAGAAGAAAAGACAATTTTTTTATTCCTGAAAGAGCCTTAGAGAAGGTATTTAAGCCTCTTACGAGTCAATTTGAGATTTCTGGCACAAAATATTGGCTTCAGTTTGGAACAATCGAGAGTGAGTGGGCGTCGGTTCTTCTAGTAGACAATAAGGTTATTAGTGCTTGTGTTTATAAAGAAGATAAATTGAGCAAATTGTGTTTCCCTAATATATACAATGTAGTTGGATGGTTGTCGAGAACAGTCGTAATGCCGGAATTCAATACTCGCGATCTACTGAAATTGATCAAAAGACTGATTGACCAATTAATTGATAATAGGGGGCGAGGGATTGACGTTAACTACGATGTGCTTCTTTTAAATCCTTATTTATTTAATGATATTGAAAGAGGAAACGATAATTTGTTTGTTCCGAAAAAATCCTCAGACAAGGGTTTTATATCCCTTAGTAGTCAATTAGGGCTTCCCGGGACGTCGTATAGAGTTCAGTTAGGACTGATAAACGATAAGTGGGCTATCCGTTTGCTAAAAGGCAAAGATGTGATTGATTCCAAAGTTTTTAAAGATGCTGATACGAGCGCGCTTGGTTTCCCTAACCAAAATCTCATAGCAGGATGGGTGCTGAGAACAGTCGCAATTCCAAACATAAATCCCCATCAACTTATGAAATCTACGCAAGCCTTAACGAAACAAGCGATCGAAAATAAAAAGCATCATAATTTAGGGAACCTAGATGAATATAGGACATCTCACGAAGAACTTGATAAGGTACCAGAATCGGAAACTCGACGCCGTGACCTAAGATTTCCGTATCCTTATATTTTCAAACCTCCAGAGCCTCCTGATGATATAGGGGTTGCGACGAATGTGCAACGAAATAAACCTTTATCAGAAGAAGAACCGGACGTAGAACTTTTTTGTAAGTATTGTGGGAGCGAGCTTGCTATGGACGAAAGGTATTGTAGTGTTTGCGGTAAAAAATCTTGAGCTTCGTATTGGTGGGGTTGTGTTCCGGAGTTTTTACTCCAAATCTTTTAAATTTTTTACAAATTTTATTTTTTTGAGTTAATTATAAAGTTTTATTACTGAAAATTATATCACATCAACTTTTCTTTTAATGGAAGAAGAATTGGAATTGCTTGAAATCTATACTATCTTTTAATATTTAACAATCCTTTTATATTATTGAAAATTGATATTTTTGTCAAAAATTTTTTTTTTTTTGGGAATTCAATAGAATTTATGCATAATCAAAAAAAGGAGAATTATATATGGAAAATAAAGCAATTCAAGATAAATGGCCTGAGATTGGTACGTATTGCTGGGGATGTGGGAGAAATAATGAGCAAGGTTTACAGATAAAAAGCTATTGGGAAGGTGATGAGTGTGTTTGTACTTGGAAGCCTAAAAGATATTATTGTGCTTATCCTAGTAGGGGATGCGGAGGCATAATTACTACTATTCTTGATTGTCACTGTCTAAATGCTGCTGCTTCAGCAGCTCACAGAGCGGAAGGTCGAGAGGAAGGTACCGAGCCTCCAATTGCATACGCAACTGGTTCTTTATTTGTGAAATTTTTACGACCAACACCATTGAACAAACCTTGGATTTTTCGAGCAAGAATTAAAGAAGTGAAAGAAAGAAAAACAACTGTATCTTGTTCGCTTTTCGTTAAAGGAATAGAATGTGCGACTGGAGAAACAGTAAACATACGAATAAACCTATAATTATCTTGGGAGCGAGACGAGCGCACCCGTAAAAGACGGATTTGTGTTGAGTGGCAGACGATATAAGTTTTGCGAAATTGAATGTGAGATGATAAGTAAGTAGGTTGGGGTTGTGTTCCGGAGTTTTTACTCCCCTTTTTGTTTTTTAATTGTCTTATGCTTATTTTCAATAACTCTTAGATAATGTGATGTTCCAATTTCACAAAAATCTACCAGTAAACACCTACGATTACTACTAATAAACCAATGAAGGTTTATATAGTAGCTAAAATAATATTTATGCAAAACCATCTCCATAATTTTAGCGAGAAAAAATGCTGAAACAATATGGAAATAAGTAGGTGCTTATATGGTAAATACGAAAGATGCGAAATTAGGGAGCAATTGTTGTAGAATTTTACTTGGACTTATCGTTTGTTTATTCGGCGTTACTTTTTTATCAATATTTTTAGAAGGATATGGTTTTATGAGAGGTGGATTCTCAGAGAGCCAGTTCTATTTTAGACAAAGTATCACCTTGGTTTTATCTATAGTATTACTGACAATCAGTATGTTACTTATTTTTTGGGATAAAATAGTAATTTCGGTAAAAAATATAAGGAGAAAAAGGAAAGAAAAACGTATACCCCGGTAAAAAGCAGTAAAAAAAGATTAAAAGCTAAGAAGTGAGCTGGAAGGTTTGTATTTTGGTGGGAGTGTGTTCCGGAGTGTTTACTCCATTTTTTATTTATCTCCTTTTTTATAAAACGCTTTAAAGCTTAAAATGCCACCAATCAAAAAAAGTATCGCTGGTATACCAAAATTCCCAAATCCCGAAATTGTGAGAAACATAATCATAAGTCCCGTAAAAATGAGCCTATCAAATGGAACGAACCCTATACCAGAAGAAAAAACAAGGCTTAGCAACGCAAAAAAATTTAAAATTCCACCAATTAGGGATATTATACTCCCCCCTTTTTTTCCTTTTACACCTAAAATCGGACCCACTATTGATACAATAAAACACACAATAAAAGCGAATAAGAAAAATGGGGCAATTATCATAAACATAAAAACCCTGAAGATCCAAAGCCCTCCTATCACTGTTAATACCAAACCAGTTTTTTTTGGCTTTGGTGTGTGTTCTTTATCATTTTCAGAAATCATAATCTCCCTCATTTATAAAATGTTAAGTTTTACATGACTTTTTGGGTGTAATCTGCTTAAGATTATAATATACTACCTTATTGTTGTGTGAGTATATAAATGCATTTACATATTTTAGCGGTAAATAAAGCGTAATTATCGGTAAAAACTTAATTTTGCGAAATTGCGAGGTGGGGGTGTGTTCCGGAGTTTTTACTCAAAATTTTTATTTTTTTCCAAAGTTAAACATAAGGAGAAATTACGAAGCTCGTAGGTCCTCTTAGGCTCGTTTCTTTTTACGCCATTTTATCCATATTACTATAGCGCTTGTTATTGCTACATACGCTAAGATGTTGAGAACGATTATTTCAATCGTTCCCGGCATAATTTCATTTGTGGACCCGTAAAATCTAATTCCAATCTGTACGGTGTAGTTTTGTGCATTGTTCCATTCGCAGATATACCTTTTCCCTCCCACAATATTTAAAACTTGCCGTAAACCTTCTTGGTACCCCGTTGTACCAAATATGGGATTTCCACCAAATACTTTATACTCCACTCTTTCCGTCGCGTTTCCTTTCCATAATTTAGCCGTATCTGAAGAATAGATCATGTAGAATAAATTCCGAAAGCTTAACGGTTTAGGTATCGAACCTTCGAACTGATATTTAACGACATATGTTTTATTTTCCAAAAGCGTTAAATTAGAAGTAATTAAGGTTATTGGGCAATGGAAGTCAAATGCGGGTATGAAATCGATATTCACTCCCGTGCTAGTTAAATTGTCTCCAGCAGTACTTACGATCTCAAAAGGGACTTGCGTGTCGTTTACAGACACTCCAAAAGTAGCATTTTCAACATCAAAACATAACGAGAACGGCAGGCTTATAGTGAGATTGGTTGGATTTTCAGGGTTGAATAAAGTATACGTTCCATTAAAAGTTATTCCGATTTCGTTGATAAGATCTGTGGCGTTTATGGTTATAAAAGCGCTTGCGTTTAACAACTGGACGTTAGTATTATTAATTTTGGGATAAATATCTGCGATAAATTGGTCTGGTATAGGTGGTGGGGGAGCGGTTATTTTGGGGCAAAATCCGATATTACTGGTGATCACAAACAGAGCGATGAGAATTGCGGAGGGAAATTGCGATTTTTTCATACTATCACCCTTACTACTGAGCTATTATTATACATGGTATCTTTTTAAAACTATCGTTAGCTGACTGAGCTATTTCCGATATGTAATCACTTTATTAGAAAATGTTCCGGAGTTTTTACTCTACATTTTTTCTTTTCCTATTTTTCTATTTAACTTAAATCATGAAAGTTCGTATTGAATGGTAAATTCAGATTCTGATTTCAAAGAGAAATCTTTTGAAAAATACCATCACAGAAAAGATAAATGCTATTATAAGTTTATTAAAACCTCAATTTCACTCAGCAATTAAGTTCTTTATTCCAAAATCTAACAACGATTAGCGGGCTTTTAAACATTATTTTTATATGCGCAAGTGTCTTTAATTATTATTGACATGCTTAGCAATTTCAGATTATTCGAAAAAAACAGTAGATATGACTAAAGGAAAAAAATCTTTGATAGGGTTAAGTATTTGCATTTTATTTATCTCTATAACTGTAGGAGCCTACATTTATTGGATGAATGAGCCTATCTATACGACTGGTACCATTACATATATTGCCGTTGAAGGTGGGTTTTATGGTATAATTGCGGATGATGATAGCCATTATGATCCTTTGAATTTGCCTGAAGGTTTTAAGACAGATGGCTTACGAGTTATTTTTAGTGCGATAATAAAACGTGGTTTTGGAAGTTTTCACATGTGGGGGTTGGTTATTGAAATTATTGATATTCAACTCCTTTGAACTATTTAAGTGTTCCCTAATCTAAAAAGAAAAACTCTTGTAATTTGTGTGAGTGGTAGACGATATGTGTTTTGTTTGTTTTGTTTTGTTTCGAAGTTTAGAAGTGAGATGATAAATAATTAGGTTGGGGTTGTGGTCCGGAGTTTTACTCCAATTGTCCTTTTTCAATTCGATTCCTACAAAAAGGTTAAAAGTTTACCGCTAATCATATTCAATAAGTAAGATAATTGAAAGGTGTTTAAAACGAATAAAAAGGTTAAAGGAATCATTATTATTATTTTTGGAAGCTATCTAATAATAGGAAATACTTTAATAACGGTTATATTTGCCTATACTGGTCCAATTTTTTATGATGTTCCAATAAGTCCAACAGACATTTGGCATAATTATTGGAATGAATTTGGATTTTTAATGATAATGTATGCTACTGTTGGATTTATATTAGTTTTCTTAGGTATACTGATCCTTATTAAGAACAAAAAAGGACAATAGTAATTATAGAATCGAATTGAATACCCAAATTTATGGAAAGTGTGGCACTTGAAAGAGGAAATATAAGATTTATGCTTAGAGTGAACCGGGTTTGTGGAATGCGGCAGACGGTACGAGTTTCGAGATTGAAGGGTGGGAGCGTGTTCCGGAGTTTTAACTCCATTATTTCTTTTCTATTTCATATATTAGCTTAAAATCTAATGTTTCGTCCTGAAAGGTAAATTCAAAGTCTGATTTTTATGAAAACTCCCTTGAAAAGACGAAATAGAACATAAAAAGATAGGTAAGCTAATATACTAGTTAGCTTCTTATTGAAATTATTTGGCACTTAGAAAAGCTAAGAGTCTTAAATCTATAATGATCACATTTATATTAGATGAGGAAGAAATAGGATTAATCAGAGGTGAATTATTCTCTTGAACGAAGAATCTAAGAAACCACGGCTCGTCTTCCTTGATACTATAAAAGTTTTATTTACTATTCTCGTGATATTCCAGCACGTGAGGGTTACTTATGGTGGATCAGGTGTGTGGTATTATATTGAGGCTCCTCCAGTAGATACTTTCAGTCTTATATTCTTTATAACTTTATCCTCGATTGGAGGTCTTTTTCAAGCCTCACTCATGGGATTATTCTTTTTAATGGGTGGTTATTTTACTCCTAAAAGTTACGATCGGAAAGGTGTCCGTTCCTTCTGGAAAGAACGACTTCTTCGTCTCGGTATTCCTCTCTTATTGTATATTTTTCTAGTTAATCCTATTTTGATTTATACTATTCATTCTTTAGGAATTCCAAATTATGGTTCCTTCCTAACACCGCAAGGAACTTTTTTAGAATATTATTTAAGTCAATTTCAATCACTCGAAGCATTTATAAGCTTTATTACAAGAACTGGTCCTATGTGGTTTCTCTACGTTTTATTAATTTTTACTGTTGTTTATACTCTTTGGAGGCAGATAACAAAGATTGACTCAGTACAACGACGCATCCCAAAGGAATTATCAATCCCAAAATATTTCTATATACTCCTTTTAGCTATTAGCTTAGGATTTCTTACTTTTTTAGTTCGCTTATTCTCTCCCATAGACAAATTTCCGCTGGGAATACCATTCGGATTTTTCATCATTTATCTCATGATGTTCAGCGTTGGTGTCATCGCTGTTCGATACAATTGGATCGGAAAGATGACCAGACATCACGTCAAAGTCTGGGCTATTACAATAGTAGCTGCTTTTATATTACTTTATCTCTATGTCTTTCTTTTTCTGGGATTTGATTCAGATCTTAGTGTTTTCTTAGGAGGCCCCACTTTACACGCTCTTCTATTTGCAGTCGCAGAAAATGTCGTCGGTATGGGAATGATTTTTGTGTTACTTAAGATTTTTTACGCAAAATTCAACGATCAAGGAAAAATACTACGAAACCTATCTTCTAGCGCATTTTATATGTACCTCATCCATCCACTCGTCCTTGTCCCTGTATCCCTTGGATTTGCATACATACCCCTTTTTCCTGTTATAAAACTTGTCATTGTATTTCCTTTAACAGTCATCCTTTGCTATCTGATAAGTCATTTTGTCCTCGAAAAGATATCTCTGAAAAAACGCACAAGAGTTACTCAGAGTAGTTAGAACATCTAAGATATTCCAAAAACATGAGAAGTGTGGTGGTGGGGTTGCAGTCCGTAGTTTTTACTCCATTTTTTCTCTCTCTATCCTCTACACTTAATTACTGTTCAGATGTTCCGTTTCGTCGAAGAAAATCAGACTTATAAGTTCTTACTATGCAGATTTTTTATTATTGACATAAGTTTAAATATCAGCTTAACCGTTTAATTCTTAGCGGAACGATTTATCACTCCGTGGCGAATTAAGTATTGAGGTGAAATCTATTGGAAGATTCTTTAATATTTTATGAAAAGGAAGGGGAACCTACAGAAAAAACGCATAAAATTTTGTTTACAGGGTTGGATGGAGCAGGTAAAACAAGTATTATTTCAGCTCTCCATAGGGAATTCTCAAAAATTGCTTTTATTGAACCAACGAGGGGAGCTCAAAGGAGCAGTTTTAAATTGTTGGGAAGGGAAATCTCCGAATGGGATTTAGGAGGTCAAAAGAGTTATCTTATTTCCTACTTAGAAAAACCTAACAAATATTTTGATGAGACAGAAATTGCGATTTATGTTATTGACATATTAGATGGTTCTCGTATTAAAGAGTCTCTGAGTTATTTATATGATGTCGTTGATAAATTCAAAGAATTGAAAATTGAACCATTGATTGCCATTTTCTTTCATAAATATGATCCTAAATTAATTCATAGCGTTGAAAAACAAATAAAATCTGAAATACTTGCGTTAAATAAAGAAATTATTAAGAGAGTGGATTACGAGAAGCTCCAGTTCTTTAGAACGTCAATATATAATCCTTATACAATCATGAATGCGATGTCAAAAATTCTACTTAATTTATATCCAAAATCAGAGTTGTTACAAAAAACGATTGATGATTTTGCGAGAAAACTAGATTGTGAAGGGTTACTCGTTGCCGATAAAAATTCGATTATTTTAGGTTCCTGCTTCAAAGATGATGAGTCAAAAAAACTTTTGAGTAGCACAATTGCTTATTTTTTGACACTTAACGATGTTTTTGAAGATATGGGATTAGAACAACAAGAAGATCAAATAGTTGTCAGAAAAATGGGAAAATATTTCTTGTTCAAACCAGTCACCTTAAAAAAAACCCCTTTACCTTACTATATGCTCGCATTAAAAAGTCACGATCCGCTTGGGCTTTATTTTATGAACAAAGATTTTAACGCATTTGTAAATATGTTCAACGATATTGTTAAGAGTTAATTTCCGGAGTTTTTACTCCATTTTTTCTCTTTTTGTATTTATTCTTTAAAATTTCAAATAATTATCGTTTTCTGACAAAATCGTACAAGATTTAAATACCTCCTAAACTAGTTATTAGTCACATCGAAATCTAATTTAAAAACCAGCTCAAAAACACATTAAAATTTAAAATTAATAGAGAGGTGAAAAATATGCCATATTTAATTACTTTCACGAAATGGCCGAGTGATAAGACGCCTGAAGTTGTAAAAAAAGCTATTGAATCAAATAAGAAATTCGCTGACGATGAGTCTTTAGGAGAAGATCTTGTACCTGGAAACGCGATTAAATCAACTAAAGAGGGAGCAAAAACCATAACTGTTTTGAAGGTAAATAAAGGAAAACTTGAAGAAGCCTATTCCCGTGCACAAGCAGTAGGAAATTTTTTTGCGATGGCCATTGAAGGCTTTGAATATACAATAGAGGTTTGGTCAACGGTAGAAGAGGCTTATTCGTCGATAGGACAGAAACCACCGGAATAGACGAAAGACTACTTAGAAAATATCAAATTATGACTTCTTTTTTTTCATTTTACAAGCAAATATTATGAGTCTCATTTAGCGAAATTGAGAGTTAAGACGTAAGATGATAATTAAGTAGGTTGGGGTTTAGTTCCGGAGTTTTTATTCTACATTATTTTTTAATTCTGTTTTTTAAAATTAGGCCAAGCTGAGATGGTGGTGGGAGTGTGTTCCGGATCATAAAGTTAACACTTTTATAATAAATAAAAAAAAAAAATGATTTTGTTTAAATTACTCTGGAATAGAATACTCGCTTCCCTCGAAGGCTTCAGTTAGCGTTGTCCAGAGCCTCATATCGTATTCTAACCCTTTAATGCTCTGGAAACTACTCATTCTATTACGGCCCCATTTCCAAGCTTCTTCTAATTTCCCTTGTTTTACTTCCATTACGCTTATAATTTCCGTTCCGTTTTTATTAGTATTTGAAGCAACTTGTATCGTTTCTTTGCCAAGTGATCTATCAAAGGGAAATTCTTTTACTACTTCCAAAAATTTTTCGGTAACCTCAGTATTTATGTCAGTAGGATACCAAATTTGTACAATAATATATGGCATGATCTATACCTCTCTATTCTTTTAATTTTTACTTTTAGATTTCGTAGTAATTTATAATTTTATCAGATTCTATTTAAGTTTTTACAAATATGTATAGTCAAAAATGAGAATTAAAAAAAAAATAATTAAAATTGAAAAATTGTTTTTCAATACGCCTAATGCGTATTTTTAGGACATTAAATATATCTTTGGCTTATATTTGTTTGAAAAAATTGTTCTTGCCGATCAGAACTACTGCTTCCTCCTCTTTTTGAAACGATATAGAACTGAACTAACGAATTTTCGTGGACTAGGGTGTTTCCTCTCCATTTTTTATCCTTCGACTCAAATTCAACCACTTCACCAAGGCCTATACCTTTTCTTTCGGAAAAATTCAACTTTAACTTTTGTAATGCCCTTATCAGGTGTTTATCGTATTGGCCTGATGTCTCCTTATAAGATTTATCTTTAAATCTCAGCGATTCGATCGCAAAAGCTTTAAGAATGTCCTTGTTCATTGTTTCCCATACTTTAGGATTTGCGTAAAACTCTATACCAATAAACTCACCGTTGATAAAGGTTGCTATTCCGCATTGATTCTCTTGGTTTTTAAAAGAATTTACTATTTCGTCTGTTTCTTTATCAATATTTTCTGTCATTTCAAGATAGCTTTGAGATGGGGCAATGTTACTGCTATAATTCATTTCAGTTCTATAAGATTGGATTTCGTTCCAAACCGACCCCTGACCTGCCGATGATATAGCTGCGTAGGCGACATTAGGATGTAATCTTGTATTAGAAGATTTAAATCCTTTTCCTTTTCGATAATTCCATCTCGATTGTTCGACGCACTTAGCTGGAACGGTATATTTTTGTTCCATAGGACTTTTATTTCCGTCAGATAAGTTTTGTTTCCCTCCAGCAGCCAATAGGATTGGTTCCCATATTGTTCTATCTTGTTTTCCGCCATGGACTGTTACGCCGAAAGGGATCAACACTTGTTTATCGCTATTATTAATAACCTCTAATTGACTGACGGTATCTGTTTCATTTATACTTATTAAGCCGAGGTCTTCAGCTTCTTTAACGCTAATAAAATCTAAGGTTTTACCCTTATAGATGATTGGGATAACTGTCATATTACCATGAGATTGAGGTTTTCCAAGTTCTAAAATTTCTAAAGGATTCTCAAATAGCATTTCTACTATTTGAACACTTACATTTTTCATAATTTACTTTCCTCCTTTTTTTTTTTATTAACACTTTTTTCTTTATGCTCTTCTTCCGCCATTACTTCTTCGTAAAGGGGGGCTACAAATTGGTTTACGACGTCTTTACCGTTTTTAGTAAGTTCGATCCCATAAGAGATTTTTAATTTTCCTTCCTTGGTTACTTTGTTAACTATTGCACCTTTCAATTTTGAGGCTTCCTCATGGGACACTTCCATCTTCTGAGTTTTTATTATTCCTCCTCTCTTTAAAGCGCCTATGTGATAATTTATGTTTTGACGGTCGACTTCTAATTTATTTGCTAAGTCTATTGGTCTTTGAGAGCTTGTTGATAACTCTCTTACTATATCTACTCTCGTGGGATTTCGAAACACAAGTCCGACCTTTTCGAAAATAGGTTTTTTTTTTTCTTTTTTTTCAGGCATAAGATGATCACATTATTTTTACTGTAAAAATTTTTTTTACTATAAAAACAATTATTACTTTTCTTATTTAAATATATGCGTTTAATTTAGTTTTTTTATGAGTAAAAATGGAATGCAACTAGCCAAAAAGAAAGAATTATAATCGTCCTTGGCAAGAAAACTAATTTTTTAATATAAATATAGATTAAGTTTTGATGCTAACCTTTTCTTGGGTTAGAAGTTTCGAAGGATTTAAACTTTTTCTTGGAGAAACCAAGGTTAGATTATGTAAATGTTCTTGAGTTCCATCAATTCTAAAAGTAGGTCTTTTTAAAAATAGGTTCAGCATATTTAGCTCGTTTAATGTTAAATTTAAGGATTGTAGAAATTTTGGATGACGATAATCATTCCAGTCGATATTATTCATAATATTATTGATGTGACCGGTTTAAGATATAAATACAATGACTATGAGAGTTTTCTATTATCTTTACTATAATGAACAAAATACTCATATTTCGAATAATTTAACTTAATTCAAACTTTTTCTAGCGCAGTAAGTAACACTTGATCACATCGATCTCGTAAAGCTGTATTATTAGATTAAATCCGTTACAAAAAACGAAATTTTGAAAGAAGATGGAAAAGGATAACATAATCGATATATTTTTACACCCTAAGTCCGTAGCGGTTATTGGTGCTTCAAAAAAATTTGCAAAAGGCGGATTTCGGATTGCTACCAATATTGTTACTAACAATTTCAAAGGTAAAGTTCATTTTGTAAACCCAAACGCAGAGGGAAAGCTCTACGATATAGAATTTAAAAAGAGTATTTTAGACATCGAGGAGGAGGTAGATATTGCCATATTTTACATTCCAAATCGACTAATTCCCGATATCTTAAAGGATTGCGTAAAAAAAGGAGTAAAAGGAGCGATAATTGAAGCATCTGGTTTCGAAGAAGTAGGCGAGAAAGGTCTTGAATTAAAGGAAAAAATACTTGAAATAACAGATAATTTTTCCAAATTAAGGATAGTAGGTCCTAATTGTATGGGTCTTAGCACCATCGATGGAGATAGTGATAGTAGAGAAAAAGAAGGATTTTTTTCTGGATTTGCTGTTTTATCAACCTATAAGAGAGGTAACATTGCGCTAATTAGTCAATCTGGGATGCTAAATGGTGGATATTTAATGCACATAATGACGAAATACCCACATCTAGGATTCAGATATTCTTGTTCGGTTGGAAACAAGATGGATTTGAGCGAAATTGAATTTCTGGAATATGTAATAAACGACGATACTGTAAATGTTATAGCAATATACTTAGAATCTTTTAAAAATCCAAGAAAATTTATCGAACTATGCAACAAAGCTAGGGCTATGCCAAATAAGACTATTATTCTGCTTAGAGGTGGAGTAACACTTCAAGGTCAAAAAACAACCAAAAGCCACACAGGTTCTTTAGCAGAAAATTCAAAACTAATTGATGGAATCGTGAAACAATCAGGTGTGGTCTCTGCCGAAAGTTTTTACGAATTATTTCAATATGCGCGTACTTTTTCGTTTATGTATATGTCAGACAAAGTGTTCCCTAAAAAAGGAAACGCTTCATTTTTAGCGGGATCTGGAGGTGCCGGAACTATTACAGCAGACCTTATGGTTAAACACGGACTAAAGCTTCCTGTCCTAAATGAGAAAACCTACGCAGTTCTTATCGATGTATTTCCCGAGTGGATGCCTCCAAACAACTTTGCGTTTGTAGATATATGGCCTGCAATGGAAAAAGCGATGATGAATAATGTAAAACCCGAGGTAGTAACTTTTCGAGTGTATGAAGCTTTAATAAATGATCCTAATATTGAAGGCATCTTCCATATGATGTTTTGTTCTAAACAGTTTAAATTTATGAATAACTTGAATAAAATTATAGCCAATGCAAAACTATCTTCAAAACCAATATTCTATTGGTTAGTTGGTGAGGCAAAGGAGGTTGAGAGA
>Ga0255055_10001314_pt1 | contig 18427 bp, 19 predicted proteins | sample JV7_2_27_MG_FD_188633 | JGI IMG/M metagenome (GOLD analysis project Ga0255055, IMG submission 188633) | Seawater microbial communities from Jervis Inlet, British Columbia, Canada - JV7_2_27 | ecosystem: Environmental > Aquatic > Marine > Inlet | place: Canada: British Columbia | collected... | reverse complement strand
GCTCAGCGGGGATTGGGTCGGCATGAGGACGCGGAACGCTGGGCCTTTCAGGCAGGACTAACCATCGGCATCGCCGCAATGAAGTTCGAGTGGGAGAGCATCACCATGACAGGGGCACGGGTCCGGCTGGGCGGGAAGGACGGACATCGGAAGGCACACGGGACCCAGAAGGAGAAGAAGGCACGGTGGAAGCGATTACAGGTGGCTGTCAAAGAAGCGCGAGAGCAAAACCCGACAGCATCGAAAGCTGAGGTTCGGCGCATCGTCAGCGAAAAGACCGGCGCGAGCATCTCGACCCTGCGGCGGCACACGACAGACTCAGGAAAGACAAAGTCTGCTCAGTCCTCCAGGTGAGCACGTTTTAGGAACTAGATTGTTGGTCATGGAGGATTCCATGGCCCATCAAACACTCATCCGACGTCAAGATGTCGAGCGCCTCACGGGCTTCGGCAAGGCGTACCTCTACAAGCAGATGAAGGCCGGGAGGTTCCCGCATCCCGTCCGGATCGGCTCGAAATCGGTCCGCTGGATCGAGGCCGAAGTCCGCGAGTGGATCTTGGAGCGCATCTCCGAGCACCGCGAGCGGTCCGACCTGACCGGCGGTTGAGTCATGCCCAGGCAGAGATACGGCCCCGCTGCGCACGGGGCCGAATCGGAAGAAGACGGGGCACCGAAGCCCGTCCAGTGGCATCGTAGCACGGGTTCGCCGTGGGGTCCGGCATGAGCAACCGGCCACTTATCTACCGGATTATCGAAGCCTTCGAAGGTGACGAGCAGTTGTCCACCACCGACCGGCTGGTGCTCGTGCTCTTAACCAAGTACGCGAACCGCGACGGGGACGGATGCACAGTTTCCAATGACCGGCTCGCCTGTGGTGCGGCAGTGGCCGCTGTTCAAAGAGAGTCAACCCGCGCCAGACCTACTGGGAGCGAAGGTGCTCCTGAAGGCGATACGAGGCTCTGTGAGTTGTGTGTACGACTCGATGACTTTGGAGGTTGAAATGGACTTCAACAGATACCGGACCGTCAAACAGTTTGCTGCCACCGAGCCATGGTCAGAGCACGCCGTGAGGTGGTGGATCTTAAAGAACGTAGACGGGTTTGACGACCGGTGCGTTCTGCGGGTTGGAAGACGGGTATTTATCGACTTGATTGAGGCCGAACGGTGGCTTTGCGAGCGGCTGGGCCCGGTACAGCTTTGTCTCTTCGATTGAGCATGGTCGCGCACCCCTCCCATGCATGTGCCGAGGGCGAGGAGAATGCCCGTAGGTCGCAAGGGCGGACTGCTCTCTCAACGAACGGTAGGGCCGCGGTCGCCTACGCCGAGCGACTCAGGTGGCCGGTTCTCCCCCTCGCGCCCCGGCAAAAGGTACCGCTCCTTGGGTCAAATGGAGTCCACGATGCAACACTCAATGTGGCTCAGATTCATCGGTGGTGGGAGACAAGCCCAGACGCGAACATCGGAATTTCCTGCGGCGCGAAATCAGGGTTTTGGGTTCTCGACATCGACCCCAGGAACGGCGGTGAATACAGCCTTAATGACCTTATTGCTGATCAAGGCGCGCTTCCGGATACGGTAATTCAGGAAACGGGTGGTGGCGGATTGCACTACCTTTTTCACTGGCCATCTGATGGGCGATTACCCCGCCGAAGTCCTCGTGCAGGGATCGATGTCAAAGGAGAGGGCGGGTACATTCTGGCCGCACCGAGCGTCCATCCAAACGGAAAAGAGTACTGCTGGCAAGAGCTGTCACGTCCTCTTCAAATACCTGTTTGTCCGGGACCAGAGTGGCTGTTGGATCTTGTTTGTGAACGAAAGGGATCCCGGTCGAAGGGACGACCAGTTGTCGAGTGGGAACATCTTCTTGGTCCGGTCGAGCAGGGTCAACGCCATGAGCGCCTTCTCTCGGTCGCCGGCTACCTGTTCCGTCGCCTACCAGCGGTAATCGCGTTTCAGCTGGCTAGTGCTTGGGCAGAAGCACGGCTGAAACCAAGGCTCGATGCCGATGATGTTGAATCGCTAATTGGCCGCGTCGCACGCAGGGAGAATTCCCGGATCGGAGGTAGAAGGTGACTGCGTCGATCCCTGATGCAGTCCGCGCCCTTGCAGATCTGCAGTCATTACGGCATGACCTTTATGATGACATCGACCTTGGGGTGCTCGACGGATTTCGCCGGCCCGCCCCGCCGTTCCCGCTCGAACTTCTTGGGACGAGGTGGAGCTCTTGGGTCGCGAACGCCGCAGAAGGATCGGGGTCACCGGTCGATTACGTAGCATGTGGGTTGCTCGCTGTCGTAGCCGGAACTGTTGGCAACGCATTTCGTGTTTCTCCATGGTCCTCCTGGTCGGAGCCCTCAGTGTTGTGGGTGTGCCTTGTCGGCGATCCATCCAGTGGAAAGAGCCCAGCGCTTGATCCTTTGCGCACAGCTGTAGCCCAGATCGAGGCTCGATGGGCTCGAGAATTCTCGTCAGAACTTCAGAACTGGGAGGAGGATGCTGCGATAGCGAAGGCTGTCCGGGAAATGTGGGACGGCGAAGTGAAAAGATCGGTCAAAGCTAACAAGAAGCCGCCGTCGATGCCGTTGGACGCTATACCCCCACCTGAACCAGGGCTGCCGCGTCTCCGGGTGTCGGACGCTACACCAGAAGCATTGGCTGCTGTGCTGGCGTCGAACCCTCGCGGGGTTCTACTGGTGCGGGATGAACTGGCCGGGTGGTTGGGTGGGTTCGGACGTTACACAGGAGCAGCCGCAGGCGAGCGTGCCCTGTGGATCGAGGCCTTTGGAGCGCGAGCACACACCATCGATCGCGTGAAGACCGGGTCCTTAAGGATCCAACACCTTGCCGTCTCGATGCTCGGCACCACACAACCTGCCCGCCTTCACAGGTTGCTGCTGTCCGCGGAAGACGACGGCCTTGCAGCCCGATTCTTGTGGTGCTGGCCGGAGCCAACACCTCCTAGCCGACCTGCCGTCGAGGCGGATGTCAGCGTACTTGAAACCGCGCTTGATTGGCTGCGAGAACTCCCAATGCCGAACGACGAACCAACGATCTTGATGCTGGCTGAGGACGCTGCCGACCTATTTCACACATGGAGAATTGAGCATGAAGACACCGTCCGGTCTGCCGCAGGCATGCTCGCATCAGCGTTCGGTAAGGCGGACGGCCTCATCCTTCGGCTTGCGTTGGTACTCGAACTCCTTGACGCTGCCGGTGCCAAGGCCGAGATGCCGAAACACGTGTCAAAGACAGCGGTTGCGCGGGGTGTCGCGTTGTGGACCGACTATTTCGCCCCAATGATCAGACGTACCTTTGGAGATGCAGCCCTCCCTGAGCGTGATCGCGACGCGACCACCCTCGCTCGCTGGATCGCGAGGGATCGGCCCGCAATCATCAACGGTCGGAATCTGCGCCGCCACGTGCGCCTGCCCGGTTTGACGGAGTCGACACGCGTGAAGGCAGCCCTTGAGGTTCTCGTCGAGGCACGCTGGCTCGAAGCATCTCCATCCCGAAGAGGAAATACACCGGGGCGACAGAAAGGTGATTTCCGGGTTCGGAATGCTTTATTCGAGAGCCTCGACAGCCGGGGGGCTCGACCATGAGCAAGTGGCTTGAACTTGCCCGTGTACTTTCTTCCCCCTCTCCTTCCCTTGCCAATAGTGCCGTTAGTGACGATTGCAGGGCGCCGAGCTCGGGTGGTGCACCTAATGGCACTATTGGCACAAACCGCGAGGGGAGTGTGGAGACGGAATCACCCCGCATCCCCCCTGGCGACAAAGATACGGCAGCGTGGCTCGCGACCCTTTCAGACGACGAGCGGCGAGCGTGGTGGCGTCGAACTAATTGGGACGCCAAAGGCAGCGCCAATGGTCCCGATGAGGAGCAAGAAGATGCCTCGTAGATGCACGGTCTGCGAGTCGGAGAAGTACGACGAGATCAATCGGATGCTGGTCGAGGGAAGGACATCGTTTCGACGCATCGCGTCGCTATGCGACGTTTCAGAAGCGTCTGTGCGGCGGCACGCTGCGAAGCATCTGCCCGAGGCCCTGGCGGTAGCCGTGGATGCGGAGCGGGTCGCGAACGGAGACGATCTACTCAATCAAGTGCGTGACCTCCAGCGGCGAGCGGTGGCGATCTTGGGTCGTGCCGAGGACGAGGGTGACCACCGCGTCGCGCTGGGCGCCATTCGCGAGGCTCGGGGCTGCCTCGAGCTTCTTGGTCGGCTCGCTGGAGAGCTGCAAGAAAGGCAGACGGTAAATGTTCTGATCAATCCGCAATGGGTGGAGATCCGAGGCGCGATCTTGCAGGCACTCGAACCCCACGGTGCAGCCCGCAAGGCGGTCGCTCAGGCCCTGGGGATGGTGGCAGATGGCAGAAGCTGACCTCGCCGCCGACCTCGCCCTCGCTCTCGATCCTGCGGAGGTGTTTAAACGGGCGGTCGGAGACCCTGATCCATGGCAGGCAATGGTCCTACGATCGAGTTCACTGCGCATCCTGTTGCTTTGTGCCCGACAGACGGGCAAGAGCACCACGACGGCGGCGCTGGCGCTCTACGAGGTGCTGTATCGGGCGGGGGCACTGGTGCTCCTGGTATCCCCGTCGCTCCGCCAGAGCCAGGAGCTCTTCCGCAAGGTGACGGGCCTGTATGAGACCTTGGGCCGTCCTGTCCCGGAGGCCGAGCGATCAGCTCTGCGGCTGGAGCTGGCGAACGGCTCCAGGTTAGTGAGCCTCCCCGGCTCAGAGAAAACGGTACGCGGATTCTCCTCGGTGACTCTGGCGGTGGTAGACGAAGCCGCCCGTGTGCCCGACGACCTCTACCGGGCGGTCCGTCCGATGCTGGCGGTGTCGGGTGGGCGATTGGTGGCGCTCAGTACCCCGTTCGGGAAGCGGGGGTGGTTCCACGATGAGTGGACACATGCCGAGAACGAATGGGAACGAGTGAAGGTCCCAGCGATGGAGTGCAGCAGAATTTCTCCGGACTTCCTCAGGAGCGAACGGATTTCGCTGGGTCCATGGTGGTTTCGTCAGGAGTACCTGTGCTCGTTCGAGGATGCCGTAGATGCCGTCTTCCGGTACGAGGATATCCACGCCGCGTTGGTTGACGACGTTAAACCACTCTGGGTTGTGAATGCGATTTCGAATCCTGAATATCCCGACAATGATCAACGGCCATTCTGGACGGAGGAGGGCTAATGGACCTCAGATACACACTGGGCCTGGACCTCGGGCAGGCAAATGATTACACCGCTGTTGCGATCGGGCAATGGGTGCGTGACGAGCCCCCGTATACAGTCGACGTGCGTCACCTCCAGAGGTTTCCCCTCGGAACTTCGTACCCGGTAATCGTGGGCAAGGTAGAGGACATGTTGAATCGTGCTCCGCTATGCGGCGAGTGCGACCTGGTCATCGACGCGACTGGCGTGGGTCGCCCCGTTGTGGACCTATTCCAAAAGCGTGGGCTTGACCCGATAGCGGTGACCATCACGGGAGGCACGGACGTGATCCACGAGTATCGCGACTGGAAGGTCCCGAAGCGCGACCTCGTATCTTCCGTCCAGGTGGGACTCCAGTCCCGAACGTTGAAGGTGGCGCGTGACCTACCCGAGGCCGAAACTCTCGTGAACGAGCTCCTGAACTTCGAGGTGAAAATCACGGCCTCTGCAAACGACGTGTACGGGGCTTGGCGCGAAGGGACGCATGACGATCTCGTTCTTGCAGTTGCGTTGACATGTTGGTGGGTGAGCGTGGCGCCAGCACCGGCGATGTTTTGGTAGAGAACATGGAAGTGATAACTCCGATCAAAGAGGTCAGGGCGCAGAGACAATCTCGAGTGAATGCTTGGTACGGCACGGCTAACGAAGACGTATTAGAGCATCTTCGTAGTATTCAAAGAGGATCAAAAATCTGTGACCCGCGTGGGAAGAGGATAGAAGTCGTTCATGAGCCGTGGGGCTGGATTGAAACTGACAACCATGGCCGCACGCATGGCGCTAATGTCCGCAAGGAGGCGGCCGTGCACGAGGCTGGACATTGCGTGTCAGCGTTCGTCCTTGGCAGTTACCCCGAGGAAGCCCGTGTCTTCAAGTCCAGGGGGGCGAAGAGCTTTGGGTATTTTCACTGTCTAGCCTCGATCCACGGTTGCTCGATTGAGAGCGTCAGGCGAACTGTCGAGACCACGGGATTTACCCAGGAGCAGGGACTGCTAGCTGCATCTTGCCGGGTTATCGAACTTTGCGCCGGTGTTGAGGCTGCCAAGCACGTTGGTGGGGTTGCCCGCGCAGATGAGAAGGGGTTCAACGATGACTGGAAGACGAGGAATCTCCTCGATGTATTCCCTGATCTCGACGAATGTTATCTACGGGGCCTCGCCGCAGAGCTGGTCGTTTTCTACGCGAGTGCCGTGAAGGCGGTTGCTATTGAGCTTTACAGGGAATCCCGACTTTTCACGAACGCACTTTTGTCCGCAGCAGTGAGCGGATTCGGCCCAGATTTTCGAATTCACCCGAGGAATCGTTGGGCGCTCAATGTTGGCCCCTACGGTGCTGGGCTCCACTGAGCTACTGTTAGCGCCCAGCCAGACGGCCATGGCGCTCGGGGCGAGCTGAGCGGGCTTGGAACTGCGATACCATAGCGCGCAGGAATCCTGACAATGCGAGACCTCATCGGTCGCACCCTCGGTCACTACCGCATCGTCGAGAAGATCGGCGAGGGCGGGATGGGAGAGGTCATTCGCCACAGGGTGACGGTCATCCGATGGTAGAGAACGGCGTCCCCAGCGCCCCCACAGAGGGGCTCCCCATGGGATTCCTGGCCCCGGGCCAGGTGCTGGGCGACCGCTACCAGATCCGCTCGCAACTCGGCCGGGGTGGGATGGGCGAGGTGTGGCGCGCCTTCGACCTCAAGCTCAGGGTCGAGGTCGCGCTGAAGGCGATGCTGCCGGATCTCTTCAAGGATGAGAAGCGCCGCGACATGTTGCGACGAGAAGTCCGCGCCGCCCGCGAGGTGGTGTCCCCCAATGTCTGCCGGATCTTTGACCTCATCGAGGTCGACGGCCGCGAGCTGGTCTCCATGGAGTACGTGGATGGGGGGACGTTGCTCGGCGTTCTGCAAGACCGAGGCCCCCTCGACCTCAAGGAGGCCCAGGACATCGCCTCGCAGTTCCTGGCCGGGCTGGAGGCCATCCACCAGGCGGGTCTGGTCCACCGCGACGTGAAGCCGGAAAACATCATGATCACCCGTGCAGGCCGGGTGGTGCTGATGGACTTCGGGATCGCGCAGCGGGAGGACAGCGGCGCTGGCACGGTCTCGGGCACCCCGGCCTACATGGCCCCCGAGCAGGCGGCCGGGCTCGAGGTCGATGCGCGTGCCGACGTCTATTCGGCCGGGGTGGTACTCGCCGAGATGGTGAGCCCGGAGGGGATCAAGAGTCTCGAGTCGCGGCAGAGCGTGTGGGAGGGCATTCGAGAGGAGCCGGCCAAAGTGCCGGACTCCCCCTGGGCGCCGGTGCTCAAGAAGGCCGTGGCGAAGGAACCGGACCAACGCTACAACTCCGCTCACACTCTCACCCGAGCACTCGAAGACGTGACCCTCCGGGTCGAGGGCGCCGAAGACCTCACGCCCTACCCCGGCCTCGCCTCCTTCACCGAGGACGACGACGAGTACTTCTTCGGCCGAGAGGCCGAGGTCGAGCAGATGTGGCGAAAGCTCGAGGGGCCGGCCAGGCTACTCGCAATTGCCGGCCCGTCCGGGGCGGGCAAAACCTCGTTTCTCAGGGCTGGTCTGGTCCCGAACTCCCCACCGGGCTGGACGATCATTCGCTGTACGCCCGGCAACGCACCCATGAATGCCCTTGCCGGTGCGCTGGCATCCGAGACCGCCGGAGATCCCGAAGCAGTGAAGATGCTGCTGCGATTCAACGAACCGGAGGTTGCGGTTGACATCGTTTCTCGATGGCGGCGCCGGCACGAGCACGCGCTTCTTATCGTCGATCAGTTCGAGGAGCTGTTTACTCTCAATCCACCAGAGGTCCAGCGCCAGGTCGCGAGCTTGTTGGGGCAGCTGGTCCTCGAGGCCGACATTGTCGTGCTCCTGAGCCTGAGGGACGATTACCTTTTCCGGTGCCACCAGAGCGAATCATTGCGCCCGTCCCTGGCAGACCTGACCATGCTTGGCCCCCCAGAAGGAGCGGCACTTCGACGGGCCCTGGTCCAGCCGGCGACCAAATGTGGTTACCGTTTCGAGGACGACGAGTTGGTGGAGGAGATGCACGCAGAGGTCGAGAGCGAGCGTGGCGCGTTACCGATGCTCGCCTTCGCTGCGGCTCGCCTGTGGGAAAAACGCGACCGGGAAAACGGTCTCCTGACACGGCAGGCGCACAAGGACATCGGGGGCGTCGGCGGTGCTCTCGCCCGGCACGCGGAGGCCACTATCGACCGTATCGGCGCCGAGAGTCTCCCGGTCGTTCGTGAGATCTTCCGCAACCTCGTGACAGCCGAGGGCACCCGTGCCGTCCGCGAATGGGATGAGCTCCTCTCCATATTCAGCGATTCGCGCAGCGAATCGCCAGCGGCGGTTCTTCGCGCACTGATCGACGCCCGCCTGCTCACATCCTACGAGGTCAAGGAAGAGGACCGAGAGCCCACCCGCCGCGTCGAGATCATCCACGAGTCGCTGCTCGCCAACTGGCCCCGGCTGGTTCGCTGGCAGACCCAGGATGCGGACGGGGCGCAGTTCAGGGATGAGCTCCGCCAGGCGGCGCGCACCTGGGATGAGCACAACCGGTCCGACGACCTCCTTTGGGCGGCATCGGCATACCGCGAGTTTGCGGTGTGGCGGGAACGTTACCCAGGTGGACTCACTGAGATCGAGGAATCGTTCGCCACTGCAATGGCCTCGCTTGCAACACGCAGGAGACATCGTCGCAGGATAGCAGCAGCGGCAGCCCTAATTTTCGCGGTGGTTGTGGCAGCCGTTTTCGGCACCCTGTGGCACCGCAGCGTCCTTGAAACCCGCCGCGCCGAGGCCGCCAAGCTGCTGGCCCTGGCGCAGGTGCACCTGGATCAGGATCCCACAGAAGCGCTGGCCTTCACGACGGCCAGCCTAGAACTGGCGGACACCCGTGAGGCGCGGTTCTTTGTGATGAAGGCGCTGTGGGCGGGGCCGCCGGCGTTGATGCTGGGCCTTCCCGGCCCTAATCGAGCCGACCGATTCGCGGTGCCTACCTTCAGTCCGGACGGTCGTTGGATCGCCCTGGGAGGCCTTGTCAACGATCAGGTGCTCGTGTGGAGCGATCGTGGGGGTCAACCGATCGTTCTTCGCGGGCACGCTACCTCGACCAGCAGCCCGATCGACTGTGGCTGGAGTCGGAATGGTCTCCTCGTCACCGGCCATTGGACCGAAGGCCGTGCCCGGGTCTGGGCAATACCGGAAGGTCGGTTGATCCGGGAGGTTGATTTCGGCTCGAATGCAATTTGGCAGGTTGGTGAAAACAAACTCTTTGCCGAGATCATTGAAATCGATACGGAAAGTGGCCGTGAAATTCACCGGTTGCGATCCTGGAAGTTGCCGAACGGTGAAATGCAGGATCTTGGGGAGATTGACTGGGACTCGGAAGGACTGGGTGACGTTGCGCTGAGAGTTTCCGGTGTTTCCATCAGTGCGTTCGAACCGCGCGGCACGGCATGGCTCTACGCGAGGGGCAACAGCATATTTTCGCGCGAGTTGCCAATCAGTGACAGGGTGCCCGACATCCGACTCGTTCGTCACTCGTCAAATGACGCCTGGATTAGTCGTTGGCGCCAACCGGAAGGTCTCTACTCGAGCGACGGCGGGGGCGAAGTCATGCTTTGGACCGCGGGAGAGGAGACGTCGGCACCAGGACTGCGGCCCCGCAAACCAAAGACGGCCACAGCGCGGTTGCAGCCGAGTCCGAGCGGACGGTGGGCTGTCGAGAAACCACATGCCGCCTCAGGTAGAGCTCTGCTGTGGGACCTTGAGGGTCTGGTCGGCATGAATCCGTTGGCCTTGAGGCGCAGCGGAAGTTGGTACTACCCGCACATTGACTTCCATCCGCGAGACGCCTGGGTCGTGGCAACCACCAACAACCTTACCGAAGCAACATTCTGGCCGCTACCGGCGAGCCTGCCGGTGGTGGTCGATGGCTACGAGACATTTCCGTTTCGTCCCGTGCGATTCACACCCGACGGCCGCCACCTGGTCACCCGTTGGGGGCAGGATCGTGTCCGTCTGTGGCCCCTTCCGGGGAGCCAGCCCGCCGATGTGTTGGATTTGATGTTGCCCCGCGAAGCCGTTTTTGGCGGAGTACTGTACATCGATCCGATGGGGAAGCACGTGCTGACCACAGGGTATGCGGGTGACGTTTTTCTGCTTTCCTTGCTTGCGGAAGAGCCTCGCGAGCTCGATGGCGTTTCATCGATGGGTTTTGCTGGCGCAGGTGACTTCTCGCCAAGCGGACGGCTTGTCGCACTCGCCAGTACTGTGGCAGAAGGCCATCCGTCGCTTCGGGTCTGGGATCTCGAAAACGGGGAATCGCGCGCATTCGATCTCCCCGGAGTACCAGATGGATCGGTGGCCGAGGGGGAACGTGAGTATCTCGTATGGCACCTTTCATTCGTGGATGAGACCACGCTCTACACCTGCGGCGGAAACGGGCTACACCGCTGGAACATCGAGACCGGCGCCCGCGAGGAGATCATTGCGGGGGTTCCAGGTGACAGCCTCTATGGCCTCGAAATGCTCGTGTCGGCCAACAAACAAAAGATGCTCATCGATCGGTCCGGGCGGCTCGAACTCCGAGACCTCGAGACCGGAGAAGTGCAGCGTTTGCAGCTTCCCGGCGGACTAACGCGATTCGTAAGAATGGATTCGGAAGCGGTGATCTGGGCCGGGGGGTACGACGATGGCTCGATCTGGGTTGGTCGTATCGACGGAGGCGAGGTCCACGTCCTAGCCGGGCACAGTGGTCCGATCAAAGGAATCGCGATCTCCCCGGATCGCAAGTGGATTGTCTCGTCGGGGGAGGACAACACCCTTCGCCTCTGGCCAATGCCCGACCTCTCCAAGCCGCCGTTTCACACCCTGCCGCACGACGAGCTGATCGCAAAGCTGCACTCCCTCACCAACATCCGAGTCGTCCGCAACGAGGAAACCGCCACCGGCTGGAAGGTCGAGGTCGGGCCGTTCCCGGGGTGGGCCGAGGTGCCGGAGTGGTAGAGAGGGGCGTGCGCGGCGCCGGCGCATATTCCCTTATGGGCAACTGCTTGGTTTTCGCCAACTCGGCGGAGGCTCCATGGTGCACTCCTGGTGCACTTGAACTCAACAAACGCCAATTATCGACGACAACGCACCACAGTGCGAGGCGATCCAGGCCGCGCGTAAGTCCACTCGTTTCTTGTTGTTGAGGCTGGTTCTTTGTTGTAACTTGTTGTGATTAATAGTCTTACGAGCGGACTTAAAATCCCCTGGGAGTAATCCCGTGTGGGTTCGATCCCCACCTCCGGCACCAACTTCAACAAAATAAAATAAATAGAGAGAAAGACCGAATATATGAACCTGGCACCTTTACAACGGCTGCTCGCTGGTGCCTCGCTTGAAGCCTATCCGATGGCTCACCGCCATGACCTGTTCCGCCCCAAGGCAGGGAAACGGTTGCGTATATACCGTCCAAGCCTCGGGCTCTTCGCCCTCCTTCGGCACAAGCTTGTACGCAATGGACGCCCCCGGTGTGGCGCAAGTGATGGTGACCATCTTATTGTGAATACTGATCTCCGGCGGAGCGGTCTCTGGCTGTTTCCCATCAGGCCATAGCTTCTTGACCATCTCGGTCTCCGGCATGAGATTGATGTCATCAGTCTCTTCGAGCCAGCGGTCGCATTCCGCACGGAGTTCCGCAAGCTTCTCAGCATAGGCTGGGTCTCCGGCCAGATCATTAATCTCGTGCGGGTCGGCCTGCGTGTCGAACAGTTCCTCGGCGGGCTTGGAATCTCGGAACCACAAGGCCTGGACCGCGTTCAGTTCGCCCGCTTTACGCATACGCTGTAGCTCCTGCATGATAGGTTGCTGCTCGCGGTAGTCCACGTGGTAGTACATGGGCTTGTCCGTATCGTAGTACCGAAGGTACTTAAAGCGTTTGTCACGCACGGCACGAATGGGATCCGCGGGATTCGCGTCAAACCGGTCCGCCGCTCCATGGACATACTTACGCTTGCTGGGATCGCGAAACTCGCCCAGGAATGCGCGCCCATCCATCAGGTCAGACGGCCGGATCCCCGCCAACGAATGCGCGGTTGGCGCCAGGTCAATGAAACTGATGAGGTCGTCGTTGCGGGTGCCCGCGTGCTCTCTGTGCGGAAAACGGATAATCATCGGCACGTGCATCCCCGAATCGTGGAGCAGCCGTTTCTGGCGCGGCAACGGGCCGCCGTGGTCCGTATACCAAAAGATCACCGTCTCCTCCAGCAAACCGTCCTCTTCGAGTTGGTCGAGAATCCCGCCGACCTGGTCATCCATGATCTTTATATTCGAGTACATCCGCCGGATATCCTGACGGCCGATTTCGGTATCGGGCAGATACGGCGGCACAGGCACGTCAAGGTCTTCGTCAACGGCCAGTGGTTTGCTCGCCTGGAACCAGATCTGCAATTCGTTCGTGATGGCCAGGTTGAAGACGGAAAAGAAGGGTTGTCCCTCACCCCGGTTTCGCCAGTGGGCACGGTCGCTGCTTTCGTCCCACGCCGCGGGCGCGACATGAAACTGGTAGTCCTCCTTTCCGTTGTTGGTGCAATAGTATCCGTGCGCGCGCAACACCTCGCTCATCATCCGCGCACCTTCCGGCGGAATCGCTTCATAAGGACGAACCCCCTCCGGAAGCCAATTCTCGCCATACCACGCGAGCGTTTCGGCGCTTACCCCGTTCCCTACCAACTTTCGTAACCACGGCCCCGTGCGCATCTGGTTTGCCGCAATGCGCGTCGGGTACATCCCGGTCGCGATGGCCGCGCGTGCCGGCGCGCACACCGGCGCGGGTGTGAAGAAGTTGTCGTAGTACACGCCTTCCGCAGCTAGACGACTCAGGTTTGGCGTTTCGATGGTGTTATCGCCAGACGCAGGGATGTTGGGGCTCATGTCTTCCGCCACAATCCACACGATGTTCACGCGTTTGTCGGGCTCATTGCCCTGGCCGAGCGCGGCCACAGCCGGAAGCAGTGCGCAAACCGCTGCGGCAGACAGACCCACCATCTTCATGAAGTCACGTCGTAGCATGGTCGATTTCTCCTCGTGATTGGCCGTACAGAAACGCACAGCCTTATTGATTGTGAAGTTCCGGACAGCCGGTATCAACGGCAACACCGTCAAATGCCCTGGTACAAGAACGTGACGAACTCGGTGTGGCCAACACCCTGGGGGGGACGGCACGGGGCCGCGGATCCGCTGCTTTGAGAACGGTCTTCCCCTTCGTCCATGGTCAAGACGAAGACATCTTTGTGTTTGTCTATCCTCATGATCCCTCCCCGTTCCTATCGCAAGTTCTACGGACTGCTGCTCTCTTCAGCAAACTGCTAGCCGGCAAGACCCCAGCCATCTGACGCAGGCGCCTATTGAACGTCCAGGGAGAACAGCGACACGCTCAGCGGGGCAACGCGCACGCTGCCTGACACGCCGCTGACGGCATGGGACTCGATGGAGACGTTGGGTTCCTTGCCGGGTTCGTTGTAGAGCATGGGATCGTCGCCCGTGATTTGCCAGAGTCGGCCGTTGCCCGTCAGCGTCGCGCCCGCTATGTCCACGGGCAGTTCGACGGTTTCGTCAGTGGGATTCACGACGCCAAGTGTGAGCGCCTTTCGGTCTTCGGTCCAGGAGGCCGCCACATCCAACGGCTCCGGCACGCCACTCACCTCCACCGGCACAACGCCGAAGTGCTCCCGATACAGTTTGAGCACCAACCCTGTAGCCGCGAAGGCGGCGGCGGTCTTCGTAGTCTTGATGCAGCCGATGACGTTGACAGTCTGCGCGTAGTTGGCCATGAAGAACATGTCGCTGTTCCGGAACATCTCATGCAGCCCTGCTGCGATCCCAAGGGCATCCTGGAGGAAATAGCGCACGCCGAGCTCGCCGTAGAAGTATCCGCCATACCAGTAGTTCCACTCGTCTAGTGCGATCCGAATATCCTTCCCCTCGAGCGAATCCAAGGTCTCGCGGTATTCGCGGTGGGCGTTGGATATTGCCCTGACCCGGTTGGGTATTTGTGCGACGTGTTGGGCCACGTCGTCCCTCTTCTGGCAGTAAAGGTGCTCGCTGATGAGTTCCATGTGGTCGGCGCAGGTCGTGAGCATCTCCCTGCTCCAGTCGCCTACGGCGCCCACGGCTACCAGTTGGACGGCGGGATCGACGGCGCGCATGGCCTCGGCAACCTTGTTGTGTTTCTTGACGTATTCCGCCAACGGCATATTGCCAAGCTGCCAACTGCCGTACATTTCGTTGCCGACGGCCCACCACTTGACATTGAACGGTTCCGGATGCCCATTCGCGGCCCGCAGTCTGCCCATAGGCGTCGTTGCGGCGCCATTGGTGTATTCGACCTCCTCGGCGGCGGACTCCACACTTCCGCGGCCGGTGTTGACTGCGATAAACGGCTCTGTGTCGATCTCCTTGCAGAAAGTCATGAACTCGTGGATACCGAAATCGTTGTGCTCAATGCCATTCCATGCAGGATTCTTCCGGGGCGGCCGTAGGTCGGGATCGCCGATGCCGTCTCGCCAGTCGTAGCCGCTGACGAAGTTGCCGCCAGGCCAACGATAGATGGGCGAGTCGAGCTCCTTCAGCAACCCGAGCGTGTCGGCCCGCATGCCGTGCACGTTGTCCGCCGGCATCAATGACACGGCCCCGATCCGAAACGCGCCTTCGCCTCGCCCCACTACCTCGAGCCGGCCATTGTCGGTACTTCCACCTGCCCTGAAACGGAACGGCGCCTTGACGAAATCGCGCGTGAGGTTTCCCATGACCACGGTCTGGCGGTCTTCCTCGCCTTCGCCCCAAACAAGGCTCACCTCTATCCGAGCCGAGCCGCCGGCATCCGCAATGACTACGCGCCCCGTGTATTCCTTGCCCTCGACCAGCCCCAACCGTTCCTGATAGATGCCGCGAGCTACGCCTTCGCCGGCGAGGTGGATCTCCGGCGTGTGCTCGCCTACGTAGGCGCCTTCCGTGACCATCCTGACCGTATCTTCGTTGCCGATAACGAGCCACGGCGACGCCGTCAAGAGTTCGTAAGGGATACCTTCCCCCTTCCAAGACTTGTCTCCCGGCGTAAAGATCGTCCACGAAGGCTCTCCCGTCCCCACCGCGTAGTAAAACTTCCTATCCTCGAGCATCTCGGCCCAGATACCACCGTAGATGCAACGGCCCAAGTGCTCGATGAACTGCCCGTAGACGTACTCGGAGATGGGCTCTCCTATCCGGGCCACGTCAATCTTTGTCAGTGCTTTGGGCATTTCGCCTTCTTCGTTCAGATCGTCATTTTTCGCCAAGGGACCGTTGCCGGCGCAACCGCATACGAAAAGCAGAATACCCACCATTGCTGTCACTGATTTCAGTAGAGCGCGCATAGTAGGCGTTCCCTTTCCGCATGGAAGCCGAGATTTCCCATATGGCCGAGCCCTTGACTCTCACGGGCAAGTTTTCTGCCATTGCCATTGTATGTGGTGCCACATGCATGGGTGCCACGTTCACATTCAATGGGTGCCACGTTCCGCATTGTTGCATTGTGAGTGATGCGTCTCCCATTCTTCGTGCTACGAGAAAAAAGAGGGATCGATAGCCCGCCCGAGGCACACATAACGATTCACTGCGCCCCATTTCCATGGGACACTCATGGGACGCTAGCCCTCAACTTCGTCAAACAAGCGCCAATAGTCACCATCAAGGGAGTGAGGTTAATCGCTGCAATTCTCATTGCCGACAACTAAACGAGACACTAATCCCGAATACTATTATTTCTTACTATCATTCATGATGCATATGTATATATTTCAGTGGTTTAGCAGTCTCATTTGCATTCCCAGAGTCCGAAAACATACGTTATGTAAACCTAATATAGAGCACTTGTTGAGATTAGCAGTAGTGCTTGACAGTGCTGGGCAACGAAGATACCCTTTCCTCGACCGCTGTACGTAGTACAGCGGCTGAGGGGGCCGACGTGGATAGATTCAAGAAGACCCTTCGCGCCAAGCTCGACGAAGCCGCCCAGGCGGCGCCGGAGCGGAAGCGCGTGATGCTGTACCTCAATCCAGACGTCTACGAGGCGTTAAAAGCGTTCGCCACCAAGCGTCGACTCTCCATGAACGTGGCCGCAACACTGGCGGTCGAGGCGATGCTGGAGACTGAGGACGCATGATGACACAGAACATCAAAACCACCGTGCCTGGCACCTTTATGCTGTTCCGTCCCCTCACCTGGACACGCCTCGCCCCCAAAGCCGACCCGCGCCAGGCTTCCCGACCGTACCTCCTCCAGCGGGAAACGGCACACTCGCATCCTCTGTAAAAAGATCCGCCGTCTTCGCGTGGTCCCTTTCAAACAACCGCAAGAACGTATAAACAATCTATTCGCACGCATGCTCAATCTCATGTTGCCCTTGAAAGCTCGCCGCGTTCGCTCTGAACTTCGCGTTACTTAGTTCGAGACAAGCATCAAACAATTCCTCGACGGCGCCCTGGGCCGAAAAGTCAATACCACTTACCTCAAGCCCACTGACATCGTCGCCAAGAGCCTCACCCCATTCCTTGACCCACGCATTAAAACCCCGCAACTGCCACTCCGGATCCACACCGCGGATCATCAATTGGAAGGTGATGAAGGTACTCTCAAGCGGATTCCACTCCTCATGCGCAAACGCAATCGCCTTAGGAATACTCTTCTCAACATAAGCCTTATTCGCCATGAACGCCGCCTCTATTTCCGGATACTCCCCACGCCCAAGGGCCTCCTGCAGGCACTGCGCCAAAACAACGTCCGCCTGAGGACGCGTAGGGTGCTCATATCGCCCCCCGTCGCCCCATTTCCAATCACGCACCTCAGCTTCCTTCAAAACCGCATCCACTAAATTCGCCACCGTCTGGCCACTCGCAATAGGTGCTCCCAATAACACCACCGTCACCATTGCCATACTCACCGCAAGTATTTTCTGCATGTTCTTCATAAGTCCCAGTCCCTTTCTTCACAGGTTCTGTGCGTTAATGTGTAGTCTCCAGCAATACCGGCATTCTACCAACCGTTGAGAGGACGATTCATGTCCCGCTCCCACCCGCCTCAGTGGGAACGAGGGATTTATGCTGAAGCTTTAGGAACCTAATCTGAATTTATGTCTCGTTCCCACGCTGTGCGTGGGAATGCATACTCCCGACCAATCCTCGCAAACTTCCACAAGCAAGCACAACTCCATCCCGCCCCTCAATCCCTCCCTCTAGAGGGGGGAGGCTAGGTGGGGGTGGAAAAAGAGACGCCCCACCCCCTGTCATTGCGAACGCCCGAAGGGCGTGTGGCAATCTCGCTCCACTCTTAGGTGTTCCGGTGGGTCCTGTGGTTCGGCTAACCGAAGCGATACTATCGTGGCCGGTCATCGCTCTCATACTTGGAGTCTTACTGCTGACCCGGCATCGGGAGGCAATAGAACACGTCATTCGCTACGGTCGGGTAAAGCTTCCGGGAGGGGTAGAGCTTCAAGGTCAGTTACCCGAAAAGATCGCTCCTAATGGCGAGGGGGATTCCGAAAAGTTGGTGCTCCTTCCAGACCAACAGCTTGCTCTTACGAGCTACATTCAGGGCCTGGCGGCACAGGCAGAGTCCTCTCGTGCGGAGGCGGAAATGTCCCGAGCACGAGTCGAAGAACTCCAGCAGAATCTTTATAAGGCCGTTTCTGAATCGGTGCTCTGGGAGTTTCGATACCATGATTGTTTCTTTGTGCCGATCACCAAAAGCGCCCTTCAGTGGTTCGCCTTAGGCCCGCCGCAGAGCCGAGCGGTCTTTGATGTGATGTTCACTAATCAGGTTCCAGACCGTCGCCAACGAGATACAGTTGTGAATGTTCTTCTTCAGGGGGGGATGTTAGAACCTCAGGCGGGCAAGCTTGGAGTTACGAAGAAGGGTGATGCCTTTCTTGAGTTTATCGGTATGCACCCCAGTTCGCCGTCACCACCTATTGGCGAGGGATAGCAACGAAACCCGTATCGTCTTTGGCGAAAGAGAATCTCCCTGGCCAGGATCCGGAGAGATGATGGAGGGCAAATGAGGCGGCGATCCCGGTTTTTGGAGCTGGTCAAGCACCGTCGCAGGCGGTGACTGAAACGGGGACCGAGGATAATTAGATGTTGCAAGTGTCTGAATCTGTGTTGGTTATGCTAGATGTTTGGCG
>Ga0255055_10001312_pt1 | contig 18431 bp, 24 predicted proteins | sample JV7_2_27_MG_FD_188633 | JGI IMG/M metagenome (GOLD analysis project Ga0255055, IMG submission 188633) | Seawater microbial communities from Jervis Inlet, British Columbia, Canada - JV7_2_27 | ecosystem: Environmental > Aquatic > Marine > Inlet | place: Canada: British Columbia | collected... | reverse complement strand
GAGAATATTCCCGATAACGTAAAGAAATTATCTAGGTATGAAATTCCAAAAGTTCAGATAAGATTTGAAGCTAAAAATACATACATAACAAACTTTAACAAAATAATTAATACTTTAAATAGAGATCGAAAGCATTTCATTGGCGTGTTCCTAAAAAAAGTAGGAACTATGGGGGAAATAAGAGGACAACAATTATTTCTAAAAGGTAACTATAAAGAAAAAGTTTTGAACAGATTAATTGAACTTTATTCTAAAACTTATGTATTATGTAAGATCTGTAATAAGCCGGATACAGATATTCAAAAAGAAGGTAAAAAAAATTATCTTAAATGTACCGCTTGTGGTGCACGGGAAGAAATACGAGAAAAGTAAATGTATTATATTGAGGATTAAATGAAAGTATACCTTAAAATCCATAGAAGGAATGATATTGATACTGTTGCTTGTTGTGACGAGGATTTATTAAATCGAGTTATTACAGAAGGGGTATTAAGAATTGAGATCAACTCCAGTTTTTATGGAGGAGACCTCCTAAGCATAGACCAAGCGTTAGAAATTTTAAAGGAAGCCTCGTATTTTAATATTGTTGGGGAAAATATAACTAATAAGGCTATAGCCCTTCAACTCCTACCGAAAGATGGAGTAAGAAAAATAAATAGTATACCAATGGCAATGAAAATGAGGTTTTAATGCCTCACAGATTTTGTGCAATATGTGGTTCAGAACTAGATGAAAACGCACCTCATTTTGGAATGTGCCTTAATTGTTATTCAGAGGAGAATCCTTTATTTGAATTACCTAAAAGTTATAATTTTAGGCTATGTATGGATTGCTTGAAATATTCAAAAAAAGAAGAATGGTTCGAACCTGCCGAAAACGAAATTTTTCTCGTCATCGAAGAGGTTTTAACTCGTTTTTTGTTAAAGAAATACACAAGACAAGGTTTAATCACCTTTTCTTTTTCATTTGATAAATTAATATATTCTTCTCGGAATCTTTTAACATCTTTAGATGTTATAATAAAGGGAGAGATGGCAGGAAACAATAGATTTGCACACCAAGAAACACTAAGAGTAATTATAGATTACGAACTGTGTAAAAACTGTGCCAATTTAAGAGGAGGAATGTATTATCTTTCGATTGTTCAATTAAGGGTGAAGGATAATACTCAATTTGGCATTGTAAAAGAAGTCTTAGAGGAAATTTCTATACTAGTTGAAAATTTATTTAAGAGAGACGAAAAACAATACATCGCAAAAATAGAGGATCAGCCACTTGGTGTTGATCTTTATTTAAGCACAAACGAGCTAATGAACCGGATAATTTCGCATATTAAAGCGAAACATCATTTCATTTTAAAGAGGACGAAAAAGCTTGTAGGAAGAGATTCTCAAAAGGGAAGAAATATCTATAGACTGAAATCACTTATAAAATTTCTACCATTTAGAAAAAACGAATATATTTTAATCAACGATTCAAAATACCTCATCGAGAGTTTAACTAAAAACAGGGTTATGTTAAGAGACGAAAAACAAACGAAACTAGTAAAAAACTTTTCATTTTTCTTTGACGATAAAATTAAAATTAAAAAGTTAGAGGAGGAGGAATAAGTGGAAAAGAAACAAGGAGAACCTGAAGAAGAAGGAGATGACGAAATCGAAAATGGAATTGGTGACGACGATATTACTAACGATTTTAGCAAAAATATTGACGATCTAGAAAAAAAGAACGTTGATTCTAAACGAATTAAAAAAATAGACCAAACAAAGAAACGAGCAACGGTCGACTCTGTATTTGACGAAAGAATGTATTTACAATTGAACAAGTTATTAAAAACTGGAACCCTAAACCGAATTGAGGGTATTATCTCTGCGGGGAAAGAAGCAAATGTTTATCTTGCCTATGGTCAAAAAAATGAAGAATACGCTATTAAAATATATAAAATTGATACAAACACTTCAAGGTGGATGAGAAATTACATTATTGGAGATCCCCGATTTAAAAAAATACCTCACAATGTATCTAAAATTATTTATCTTTGGGCAAGTAAAGAGTTTAAAAATCTTAAGAGAGCGTATAAGGTAGGTTTAAGCGTTCCCGAGCCAATTTATGTGAAAAATAATGTTTTAATCATGGAATATATTGGTTTTGAATCGATTCCAGCTCCAAAGCTTAAAGAGATAAAAAATCCAAAGGATCCCATTAATCTTTTAAATGAAGTTCTTAATTTTATGAAGGATTTGTATCAAAAAGCAAACTTAGTTCACGGCGATTTATCAGAATTTAACATATTATATCACAATCAAAAACCGGTAGTAATTGATATTTCCCAAGCTGTAACAGTTCATCATCCAAAAGCAGAAGTGTATCTGGTGAGAGATATCACGAATATATTTAATTATTTTGAAAAAATTGGAGTAGAAGTACCCAACCCAGAAGAATTTTACTACGAAGTAATTAATTTAAATTAGATAAAAATACAATTGTTCATTATTGAAGTTAATAAATTTGAAAGAATATTATGAAAATTGGAAAAAATAGGATTGCTGTAATAATTGGAAAAAATGGAGAAACTAAAAAAGATATAGAAGAGTCTTTAGGAATACAAATCGTTTTAGATAGTAAAACGGGGGATTGCGAGTTCAAACCCATAATAGAACATCCGAATTACACTCCACTTAACATATTTTCGGCACAAAAAGTAGTTAACGCAATAAACAGAGGTTTCAACCCAGTAAAAGCTATGAAATTATTAGACGAAACCTTTGATATAGAAGTTTTTAATCTCACCGACCTATTAGGGAAATCTGAGAAGAAAATAAAAAGATTAAAAGGAAGAATTATCGGTAGGAACGGTGAGATGAGAAAAGCAATAGAAAGGTTCGCAGAGAGCTATCTATCTGTTTATGGAAAAACGGTTTCTATTATCTCTGACTACGATAATTTGCAAATCGCTAGAAAAGCTGTAAATATGTTGCTAAGCGGGATGCCTCACCATTCAGTCCTTAAGTTCTTAGAAAATAAATATAACGATAAGAAAAAGGAAGAATTTAGGAAAATGTATAAACCTCAATTTTAGCATTTTGTCTATCTTTTTTTGTTATTTTTTACGCTTTTTAGTCACATTTCATGCTCGATATTGAACCTAAAAGATCTTTTCCATATATTATTTCCTTAACCTCAGTATTTAGTTCTGAAAGTGTTTCAATCTTTTCGTTTACATATAACTCTTTAAAGATTTCTTTTTTATCGCTAGATACTATTTCAAAACTTTTAATAGAGTAGTAATTTTCTGAGTATGATTTGAAAATCACGATACTCCTTGGATAGATGCTTTTTTCTTTAAGATAAATTGCCCAACCTTCATAAAAATAGTCTACATTGATAGAAAATAGTTTCTTCCAATCCGCTAAGTTATCTAAAACCGCATTAACTTCATTTTGAGTTTCGAGACTAAATTTACGATCCATATATTTATTTTAAAAAATGAATTTAAAAAGGAGTAAGAAAAATAAAATTAATCAAATGAGAGCTCTCTTATATTTAAAATGTCATTTGATAATTTACTTTCATTAAGGTTCTTAGTTATGTCGTTACTAGCAAATGTTTGAACACTCGATATATTTTGTCCGAAAATTTGTGGTGATTTAATGCCTGTTATGAGGAGCATAACTCTTAAATAACCCTCAAACTCATCGTTAACCCTAGCCCCCCAGATTACCATAGCATTGTTTACGTCCATTTTTTCTGATATTTTCTTTGCCACCGAATTTGCTTCTGCTAGAGTCATATCGTTTCCTCCACAAATATGAATTAGAGCGCCCTTTGCGCCATCAATTGAAACATCTAGCAAGGGTGAGTTGAGTGCATCTTCGATTGCATCTTCTACACGATTGTCTTTATTACCAGATTCACCTACTCCTACTATTGCTACTCCTCCTGTACTTAAGATTGTTCTAACATCCGCAAAATCTAAGTTGATCAGTGAAGGTAATGAGATTGTTTCTGTTATTCCTTTAACCATCGTTGCTAAGACTTCGTCGGCAACGCTAAACGCCTCTATTATAGGTAAGTCAGGAGCAATATCTAAAAGGCGATTGTTATCTATGACTACTAATGTATCAGCATACTTCTTTAATTCATTGAGACCTAATTGTGCTTTATCAATCCTCCCTATTTCAGTCTCAAAAGGTAATGTGACCACGCCAACCACTATTGCGCCTTCAAGTTTAGCGATTTCTGCAATAATAGGAGCACTTCCTGTCCCAGTCCCACCACCTTCTCCACAGGTAATAAAAACCAAATTAGCTTCTCTTAATACTTTTGTTATATCTTCGCGTGATTCTTCTGCTGCCGCTCTGCCTACATCTGGGTTACCTCCAGCACCTAAACCTCGTGTTAAGTTTTTTCCTATTAACATCTTTATGTGAGACTCGACACTTTCTAAGTGTTGGAGGTCCGTATTCACAGCAACACACTTAGCACCCTGGATCCCTATTTTCATTAATCGATTAATAGTATTATTTCCGGCTCCTCCGCAACCTACGATTTTTATATTAGCGTAACCAAAATTTTCCCGAGCTGGCCTAACCACATCTCTTTTCTTGGCATTCCTTATTAGAGATTCCATTAAAAAACAACAGATCGTTTTATTTTTGTTATAGAAATAATATAAATAAAAAATTAGAATCAATATGATATTCACATATTACCTACAAAATACATGGTAAGGCTTCAATTAATTGAAAAATCACAATTTAACAAAGGATCAAAAATATTGGTAGCGGTTTTATTCTTAACAAGAATTATGTTGGGAAGGAGATAAGGAAAACGGTTAGAAAAAGTGAGATTGTAAGCCCCTACATTTGTAACAACTACGATGTCTCCTTCTTTTAGGTCATAAGTAAAGAAATAATCTTTAGCTAAAACATCTTGATCGGTTGGCATAATTCCTGCAATTGAAGTTTTAAATTTGTGGGGTTCCTCAATTCTTGTTGCATTGTAAAATCTTATTGAGGATTTTGCAAATTTGGGACAAATATGATTACCAATATTTAAGAAAACCCATCTATCGTCAGTTATACTAATAATTTTCGCAATAAGCAAACCAGCATCCCCAACTAAATAACGTCCTGGCTCAAAATAGATACTCTTTAAATTGATCTCAAAGTTACTGATGAGCGATTTTATTTTTGTTGCCACTTCTCTTAACTGATTTTCGGGCATTATAACTGCTTCAGGAAATCCACCTCCTAAATTTATGTTTTCTATTTTAATTCCCGCATCGGACAAAATTTTAATATTATCTAAGAGAATATTTATATTTTTTTTAAATAATTCAAAGTTATTCATCTGAGTAGAATAATGAGATAATAATGTGGTAATTTTGAGGTTTTCACATTCATTTATAATTTTTTTTAGTTTTAATATATTTGATTGATTCAAAAGAATACCTAACTTGCTTCCGTATTTTTGTGTATTAATTCGTAGACAAATATCTTGAACTGTTTGGGAGTTTTTAGCAATTGAGTTGATTCTAACTAAATCGTTCATATTATATACTACTATTTCTTTGATCTTCTCTTGAACACATTTTTCGATAAGTTCTTGGGGCAAATAAGGACCTCCTACAATTATCTTATCGGGAGGAAAATTTAATTTCAACGCTAACTTTAGTTCAGGTAGTCCGATTAATTCGGCACCTAATCCTTCTGATTGAACAATATTGCAAATTTCAGGAAGGAAATTAGCCTTGAACGAATAAAAACATTGAAAATTATCAAAAACAGATTTAAAGACTTTAAGAAAGGTGTTTATATTATTTCTAACTCTATTTTCTAAAAAAATTATAACGGGAGTAGTATAAGTTTTTAAAATTTCGTTAAGTAAGACATTATCAATTAATAAATTTCCCTCCTTTTTGTTTAAATAGGGATTTCCAGATATTCTTTTCAGTTTATCCACCTTGTTTTAAAATTAATTCTTGATATGTTTCGTGCGTTTTTTTAGCTATTATGTCCCAAGAATGGCTTTCTTGAACTTTATTTCTACCTTCTAATCCTAAATTTTTGCTTAATCGCTTCTTTTTTAATAACAATACGACTTTGTCGGCGATGTCAATATAATTATCAAACCCAACAAGTAATCCATCGACTTTATCTCTTATAACTTCTGGCGTCGCTCCAATGTTTGCACCTATAACGGGTTTACCAGAAGCCCAAGCTTCTAGAAATGCAATACCATACGCATCACTTCGGCTTGGCATCAAAAATACATCGGTTTCGTTGAAAGCTGCGATTTTTTTTACATCGTAATATCCAGTCAAATTATCCGGAGTTAAGTTAATAACTCGAGGATGGATAGCTTTCTGAATTTTAGAGAGCTCTCTATTAAACGCAATAGTAGATGGTCCAATAAAGACAAAATACACTTTCCTGTATTTTTTTAAGATATAAGGAATCGCTTTTAAAATTGAAAGCGCTCCTTTCTCATAATTTTTATATCCACAAAATAATACCATTCTATACTTCTTTTCATTTGGTTTAAAGTACTTCTGTTTAAAGCTAAATCTCTTAGGAGATGGCTTCCTTGGTAAAATAAACTTCTTGTAATCCACTCCCATAGATATTACTTTTATTTTTACTTCTGGAATGCCCAATGTTTCGTTTAATATTTTCTTTTCAAGATGAGTACAAGCAATTATCTTATCAAACTTTTGCAACGCTTCGAAATAGTTTTTGTTAAGATATCTGGGATTTGAGAAATGAAAAAAGGGAGTAATAACAGTTGGTTTATTTGTAAGTTTTCCTAGCATTAAGGTTAAAATTGTATTAAAATAGGGAAAGAAGCTTGTATGAATTAAATCGAAAGAAATATTAGTGGAACGCGCCATATTTTCAAGGAGGTTTTCCAAGTAGGGTCCATTTCTTAAATATTCAATCAAACACTCGTCAGATAGTTCCAAATCCTTGTAAGATACTTCTTTTTTTATGAGTTTTAGTTTTTCTTCTAGTGAAATATTATACTTAACAGGAAAGCGTGTGATTTTTAAATTGTTTACGGTGTCGTAATATTTTTCGCCAAGTTTAATACTTCTCCCTCTTGGTTCTCTTAAAGCTTTAAAGTCAATTGCGGTAGACGTATAGACATGAATACCATAATGATGTTTCAGATTTAATATTTCTGCCATACTTTGGATATAAAATTCTGCTCCAGAGATCGCAGGAAAATATCTTGTTGGGATATATAAAATATTGTACAAACTTTAGATCCTTTTTATTTATCAATTATAATTAATATATGATAATCAAATGTCAAAAGATTTATTATTTGATATATCTTTGATGGCTGAAAGGAAAGGCGTTATTGATGAAGAACTGTTGAATTTCATTGATATAAATTTTCCTGACAAAGTTGACAAGGTTTTAAAGGTTATAAAAAGAAGTATAACAAAATATACCTTTAACCCTTCGAGGAGAGTTGTTTGGATAGCATTGGGAGAAAATGACGAATATTTGTTATATCCAAAATTATATTGTTCCTGTCAAGATTTTTATAAGAATGTAGTAATACAGAGAAAAAGGCGATTTTGTAAACATCTAATAGCTCAAGTAATCTGTGAATCCTTACCTGATTTTAAAGAATCTGAACTGAAAGATGTTGGATTTGATGAATTTATTGATGACTTAAGTTTAAAATTTTAAGATCTCTGCATTTTTTATTGAATTTTCAACTAAATCAAAGATGCTGATTTTTTCTTCCGAGTCTTCTATTTCGTTCAATTTCGCGTGAGTTTCAGGGTATTGAGGATTAAATTGGCACCCTGCCGAAGCGTCTGAAGAAGCTTGATATGACCCAATTTGTTTATTTATATTGATTACTTCTTGTTTATCGCAGCCTATTATGGGTCTTAACAGAATAGAATCTTGAATTATATTATTGTAAGAATATAAGTTGTCCAAGGTTTGGCTAGCTTGTTCTCCTAGAATATCTCCAGTAACAATTATATTAGTTTCTTCGATTTTTCCCAATTGTTTAGCAATTCTAAGCATTAATCGCTTACATAAAACACAAGTTAATTTTCGATCGCAAACTTGTTTAAAACCTTCCAAGTTATTATCGTGGTTAATGAAATATATTTTCAAATCATCATTGGTAAACTTTGATAGGATTTTTACAATTTTTATAACTTTTTTTTTCATCGAGTATTCGTAGTCATCTGAAGTTAAAAACGTGAGAAAAATAGGAGTAAAACCTCTTTTTATCATTAAGTATGCCGCGATAGGGCTATCCAAACCACCTGAGAGCAAAGATATAAATTTTCTTACTGTTATCACCAATTTTTAATTTGTTGTTATTTCTTCTCTATCCCATTCTCTTAGATATTCGTTGAAATCATTAAGTAAAATTTCTCTAGAAATATGTATTTTATTCTTATATTCGAGTTTTTTAATCTTTAACATTAACTTTTTATTTTTTTTTAAGTGTTCTTGAGCATTAGGATATTCATTTTTGAAGATCTTCTTAATTTTCGCAAAATCCGCTTTTTTTAATAAATCATAATTCCCGTCTACATAATTACATAAGGGATCAACGCTTATTTGAAAATTAAAAGCATCTACTTGTTTTAAAGCCAAAGGGTAAGCCTTACATGCTAATGGTTTCACTTCGTGAACTGTACAACCTTTATTTGCATCATAAAACGGACATCCATGAGTTTCATTATCTAATCGTATTTTATAAGTCACGACAAGGATTTTATTGTTTAATACATCTGGAAAGACTAAATCTTCTATGATCTTAAAGGCGATACCCCGTTTTTTCGCAATTTCGATTAATTCATTTGCTTCATCAGGATACAAAGGAATTCTCTTTTTGTGCCCAAATTCATTGCAACACATTCCGCATTTTAGACATTTATAATTTAGCTCGGTCACTTCTAGAGGATTGAAAAGAATTTTTTAATAATTTCGGTACGAAATCCGATATATTTAATGATACTTTAGAAAATAAAATTTTTGTGATATTATGAATATATTACTTTTACACTAAATTATGTGTCTATTAGGATAACACATTGATTTTAAAGAAATAAAAAAGACTCTATTTATATCAAACAAACAATGCTTAAGGTAAAAAAATTGACGGAGTCTGGGATAAGAGTAATTAAACATATTGATTTTAACGAGGATGAATTTGTAGATCCTATATGTATTTTAGGAATGCCGGGAATAGCTGATGTGGGTAAATTTGCAATAGATTCTTTAATTGGGCAACTCGATGCAAAGAATTTTATGGATTTTATCTTTGATGATTATCCTGCGGGAGCTATAGTTGATGATAGTCTATTATCAGCTCCTAAAGCAGAGATATTATATTGGAAAGATCCTAATCGACTAAGGGATATTTTTTTAATTACAGCGGATGCGCAAAGCTTAACACCTAAAGGCATATATAGAATTTCTAACTTTCTTACAGAGATAATATATCAATGCAAAATAAAATTGATAATAGCTTTAGGAGCATATCCAGTGAATAGTCGTAAAATTAATTCAAAAATTCCTAAAATTTATGCAAGTTCAACTGATCGAGAATTACTGGTAAATTTTATAACGAAAAACAACTGTAAGAAAATCCAAAAGGGTGTAATTATAGGTGCTAATGGCTTAATCCCTACATTAGCAAAAGCACGATTCAATTTAGATGGGATCGTCCTTTTAGCGGAAACGGATAATATAGCCATGATAAATGAGGATATCACCGATTTAAAAGCCTCCATAACTCTTTTGGAAATGCTTAAGAAGTCTTTTACTTTACCAATCAAAAAGAAATATTCGCTGGATAATATTGACGATATTACAAAAAACCTTCAAGATAAAAGAGATCAACTCGAAAAAGATCTAAACACTTTTGAGTTTGTAGATACCGAGGATAAGAGAAAGTCATTATACATTTAATTTTAATTTTTTTCTTACTTTGTTAATGTTATTAGGAATTCTACTAGCTTTCTACATTATTTGCGAAAAATATTTTAACCTTAGTTAATTTCTAAAATTATGAAATATGTGTGTGCTAGAAAAAACTGTGGGAAAGAAGTGTCTAAAAAAGAATTAAACGCTCTACCTGGAATTAAATGTTCTCACTGTGGATTTCGCATCTTATATAAAAAACGCCCTGATGTAATAAAAAGAATAAAAGTTCAATGAGATTTTTTTATATTAAGAAGCGAATTAGTTCTAAATGATCTTAGAGATTTAAGTCAAATCTCAAATGATTAACTATTTCTTTATATCTGTTCCGTATTGTAGCTTCAGTAACTCCTGCCGCTAATGAAATTTCTTTTTGAGTTCGGCGTTCTCCCTCTTGTATTGCTGCTACATATAACGCAGCCCCCGCTAAACCAGTGGGCGCTTTTCCAGTGGTAATATGATATTTCTTTGCTAATTTTAGTAATTCAGCGGCTCGATTCTGAGTTCTTCCTGAAAGGTTTAGTTCGGCACAAAATCGTGGGATAAAATTTATTGGAGAGGAAACTTGAATATTAACTTTTAATTCGTTTAATATTAACCTATAACAACGAGCAATCTTTTTTTTATCAACGAGAGCAAATTCGAGGAAATCATCAAGAGTTTTGGGAATATTATTTAATCTACAGGATAAATAAATTGAAGCTATAAGCATGGCTTCAATAGATCTTCCTCGTATTAAATTTTTATGTGCCATTTTTCTATAGATATGAGCTGCTGATTCTTTTAATTCCTTTGACAAGTTCAGTTGCGAAGAAAAGCGATCTAATTCATTCATTGCATAGGCTAAATTTCGATCTATTGATTTATTGGTTCTCGTTCTTACATGCCATTTCCTTAGACGATATACTTCAGCTTTCATTTTTGGGCTTATATTTTTGCCGAATGCGTCTTTATTATTCCATCCAATCATCGTACTTAATCCTTTATCGTGCCGTGTTAAAGTTGTTGGTGCTCCTACTCTAACTTTTTTATTGGCTTCTTCTGAGGAAAAAGATCTCCATTCTGGACCAGAATCGATGATTTTTTGACTCAAAACTAGACCACATACATTGCATATAATTTCGCCGCGAGCGTTGTCAGAAACTAAATTTTTATTCCCACATTCTGGGCATAAATTTAAATTATTTTGACGCATTGAAAGATCCAATTACTTATACCCGTGTATATTTCAAATCCTTAATTTCTATAATTAAAGTCAACCTTTTAAATGTTTGCGTTTTATGGATTTATCAGTTAATAAAATTCATGTTTAAAGATTTTAGTATACAACATTTCACCAAAAATTTTTAATAAGATGGAATTTTCTAATTATATAATGCGACATTATTATAAAAGCCACGGGAAACATTGTTATCTGCGATCATTTCAGACATCTTGTAAAAAATGTGGTGCAGATGTGTTGTATTGGGAGTGCACACACGGAAGTAAAATTTTTTTCGAGTATCCGCCTTATGGAAAATTGCAAAGGCATTTATGTCGGAAAGATCGAAGACTATCTAATAAGAGGAAAGAATTTCCAATTGTTGTTAAACCGCCAAAAGGTCTTTTAGAAAATCCATATTTTAATTGCCCCGTGTGTGGAAAGATATTTAAAAAAGAAACATCACTACAAGATCACTTCAAGGAACTAAATAAAGATGATTTAGAGCATTACTTATTTTCTAATAATAAATTAGTTTTTATTAATAAATTCAACAATAAGAACAAATTAGACTCTGATAGCAATAAATTTCGATATAAACCCAAGTTTGGGAGAATTAACATAAAAGCCTCAAAAGAAGAATAAATAATTAACCACAAATTTTTAATACAAATTTTATAATTATATTTATACTAATATTATTATTATTTTTACACTAGGATATTTAAATCTAAAAAATTGGAAAAAAAAAATGCCCACTGATCCAGCCACAGTTGTTTACAATTTAATGCAAAAAGATCCCAGTATTATTGCTGCTGCCATAGTTCAAGGAAGAGATACTATTCTTTACTCAACAGATAACTGGGAAATTGGCGCTGATGTTAGTAGAGTTATTTCAAGCTGGAATAGCTTAACAGCTCAGTTTATCATGATTTCAGGTGTAAAATATTCTGTTCTTCAATGTACTTCCGAAAGGTTAGTAGCCACTTCAATTCGAGGTGAAGGACATATCATTGGAGCTAAAGATGAAGAACATAAAATTCTAATTTATCTTGAACCTGAGGGTGATCCTAGGTGGACAATGATGGATATAGCTAGAGCACTTTCACAATTAAGCTCAAAGCAAAGTTATATGGATTCAGATTCTCAATTGGGGAGTGAAAGTAGACCTTCTACTTCAGCCGGAGCTAATATCGACCCACAATTAAAAGGAGAAGTCCAATCATTCTTAGAATGGATAAAGGATAGTGAGGGATTATCAGGATATATCAATTATTATCTTCAACAAAATAATACATCTATCATTTCAGAGCTTTCAAAAGTATATGCTGAGTTAAGACAAATATTTGGAGTATAATTTTATTCTTAGCCTATGTAAGTTTTATTAGATATATTTATAAGGAGTTAAACTACCCATATTAGTGAGATTAATGGAGAACCCAGGTAAGAATACCAAAAAAGCTACAAAAAACAAAAATGACAAACATCAATCAGATAGTACTTCGTCCAAAAATCAGGTTACTGGTAAAGGTAAAGGGCATAAAAAGGGGACAAAGCCAAAAAAAGAAACTGTTAAGAATGGAAAAAGAGATTTCTCAACTGAAGGAGATTTAGAATTAGGTATCCCTTTAGTTCCCGAATCACCTAAAAAAAAAGATAAAATAACAATTAATTCTCCTGGACTCTCAGCTGATTTGGTTACACAAATGAAAAAGCTTGAGTCTGAAAAAGTAAAAGTCGTTTTAGTTAATTGCGAGCGATGTAAAGAAATTATTCCTGTACCTATTCCTAAAAACTTTATCTTAAAATCGGAATTACCTATCGTTCCCTTAAGTTATATTCACAAAAACTCTAAGAAGAAAGATCAACACTGTATTACTCTTCATCTCGATCACGATTTTGATATACGTAGACAACGGATTTCTGATGTAGTTTTTTCTCCTAAGTAATTCCTATTATAAATTTAACAGACAACTAATTTTTTCTATTTTAGATTCAATAATAAGATAGAAAAAATAGCTATAAGAAAAGGAATTAAGCACAATAAACAAAGAAAAGAAATGAAACTGTTTCTCCATTTTAAATTATTAGGATTTAAAATTGTATTGCAATTTTTACATACCTTCTGATTAGTATCAATGATTTTAAAACCGCAATTATAACAGCTTTTCATTGTTTTATTTTCGTTGATAATAGAGTTTTCTTTAGATTCAGACATTGAAACTCAATGATTTAAAATTTTTAAAAGAATTAAAAATGTGCTGTATACTATAATATATAATTCTAAAGTTAATTTATATAATAAAGACATTGTTTTATAGGTGATTAATCGATTTCTGGTTATATAGGTAAAAAAATTAGATTAGAAAGGATTTTCAATCGGGAAACAAAAAGAACGATCATAATTCCTATGGATCATGGTTTAACTGAGGGGCCAATTAATGGAATTGATAGAAATTTAGGAGAAATGGTAAATAAAATAGCTTTAGGAGGAGCGAATGCAGTTTTAGGTCATGTAGGGATTCCACTTTATGCCCACAGAGGATATGGTCCAGATATTGGCTTGATTTTACACTTATCAGGTTCATCATCACTAAGTCCAGAATCAAATTATAAAGTATTAGTCAACAATGTATTGGAAGCTGTAAAGTTAGGTGCTGATGGTGTCTCTTTACACATTAACATTGGAACAAAAACCGATGCAGAAATGTTGGAAACTTTAGGAAAAGTTTCACGAGAATGCCGAGAATTCGGGATGCCCCTTTTAGCCATGATGTACCCTAGAGGAGAAAATGTCGAAGACGAACACGACGCTCAGGTTGTTAAAATTGCCGCAAGAGTCGCTGCTGAACTCGGTGCAGATATTGTAAAAACAAATTGGACAGGAGATCCTGATTCTTTTAAAGAAGTTGTTGACGGGTGTATGGCACCAGTAATTATTGCGGGAGGCGTAAAGGCAGGTATTAAAAAGCTTTTAGAAATAACAAAACAATCCGTAGATGTTGGTGGTGCAGGAGTCGCTTATGGTAGGAATGTTTTTCAGGCAGAAGACCCTACGAAGGTCGTAAAAGCCCTTTATTTAATCGTTCACGAGAATTATGGAGTAAATGAAGCCATAAAAGAATTGAGATTATAGCACTAATTTAAAAAATTTTTATGTATTAAAGCGAAAAATGAAAGCTATCATCGAAAGATCAAAGCAGTTAGATAGGATTAAAATAAATATTTCAATATTTAAATTACATAAAAGTTATCTCGTACTTATTTCCGACCAAGAGACTATGGGTATAGGAAATGTAACTTTAGGAATCCCTCCTTCAATTGAAGGTATGAAGGTATCAGCGGCCACCCACCAATTATTCGGAGTTCAACAAAAAATATTAAGTAATATTATTGTTGAAAAGACTTCTTCCTTTTTGAACGCCCCTGTATTATTATTGCTGTTTTTAAAATCTGTAAGCGATGATAAAGAGATTTCCAAACCTTTAATATTATTTTTAAACGAGGTATTAATAGACATACCAAAAAACGACAACATTTAACTAGTTAATGATAAATGCTAAAACAAGTAATACAGGGAGTGGGACTCGAACCCACGTAGAGCTACCTCACCGGATATCTCATCAAAAACTCCGTTAATCAACGGAAATATATTTTATTGATCTTGATTCCGGTTTCTGAGAATTTTTCTCATAAAAGTCCGGCACCGTTGACCAACTTGGTTATCCCTGCATAAAATTCTGCTATATTTTGACTCTAATCTAATTTTTAATATTTATATGTTTTAATTTATATTATTAAATATTTAAAACATATTTTTCAATTATTAGGAAAACATAAACAGAAACACGAATAAGACAGCCATCATGCCGACCATAAATAACATTTGAATTCTACTTTTTTTCTTCTTCTTTTTTTGGCTTCCATGATAGTTGTCTCGACAATTTTGACTACAAAACTGCTTATCAGTTGGCATTGCCTTTCCGCAAATTGGGCAATGGCTGTGTGGTCCCCACTTCTTTTTAATTTGATCTTTCCATGTAGATTGAGACATTCTTCTTTCTCTTATTTTTGAAGTTGTAAACTATGTTAGTAAATTTTAGCAAATTTTAATAATTTATTATTTAAAATCTTAGTTTGATATAATTGTGCCAATAATCTCTTTTTCGTTATTCCATAATTTAGTGAATTGATTTAATTTCTCTCCTGACATCACCAATACATTTAATCCGCTTCTTTTTAAAATTTGTAAGGAAACGGCGTCAAAAATACGATATTCTCCAGCTGATGCTTGTGTATCAACTGATGATTCTAAAATTAATTTCTGTAATGAATTGTAAGAAATTTTTTCTATTAATTTAGCATCATTATACAGATTTGGATCTTTATCATATATACCGTCAACGTCCGTAAGGATAACTAATTTCTCTGCTTTTAAATATTCTGCAACTGTTATAGCTACTGATGTAGTTGATTGCCCTGGCTGTAAACCCCCCATTACTACAATTTTATGTGAACTAATAGCTACCGATAGTTCTTCAAACGATTTTGGAACTTTAGTATAAGCCAATCCTTTCAAATTAGCTATAATTAATTGGGAATTTATACGCGATATATCAATTCCTATCAAATCACACAATACTTCATTCTCGGTAAATTCTCTTATTGCTCTGATGTATTGTCGAGCGACAGTTCCCCCTCCACATACAATAACGATTGAGTTGTAATCTTTATTGCTTTTTATAATATTGCAAAATTCAGTAATTTTTTCATAATTTAATGTTCCCTCCTCGGAAAATAGAAGAGAGCCCCCAAACTTAATCACAATATTCTTTGTCATAATAAACTATAATTGACTTTTATTTTTTAATTATACATATAATTATATTGAAAAAAGAAAATATTTACCGGATATGGTAAGTAATACGAAAAAAATAATTGTTGGAGTTCCCCATCGTATTTCGGGGTTTTTTGAAATTGTAGATAAAGAAAACGGGATTCCAATTAAAAACCCGGAAAAGATTGGTTCTCGAGGAGCCGGGTTTAATGTAAGTGCGGTAGGGAAAACGGTTATATCTTGTAAAAAGCTTGGAAAAGAAGAAGAAAGCCAGTGCAAGATTTATATCAATGAAGAAAAATTAGATCATAAAGCAGAAACAACATATTTTATATTCGATTATATTAGAAAACTGATTGACTACCCCGTTAACATAAAAATAGAACACTTTTTTGATTTACCCGTAGGTTGTGGATACGGAGCAAGCGGTTCAGGAGCACTAGGAACGATTTTTGGATTGAATAAACTACTGAATCTAAACCTTAGTAGTTTAGAAAGCGGAAGAATAGCTCACATTGCGGAGGTTGTTAATAAAACGGGATTAGGAACCGTTTGTGGACAATTAGGAGGAGGTCTGTGCGTTTTAAAAGAACCTGGCTATCCTTGTACCATCGAGCGTTTAAGATCTCCTAAGGATCTTTTAGTTATTTGTGGATCCTTTGGAACGATTCAAACCAAATCAATATTATCAGACGAAAAATTAAGTTCTGATATAAAGCGAGCCGGTAAGATTGCTTTGAACAAACTTTCATTAGAACCTAATTACAAAAGTTTTGTTAATGTTTCATTCCAATTTGTAGAGAACACACGCATAATGGAAGTTTTAAATTTAGAAAAAACAAAGGATCTATTAAACGATTTAGGCAAATTAGATATTATAGGAGCAAGTATGAATCAATTAGGCCGTTCAGTTTACGCCTTTTGTAAAAAAGGAAAAGAAAAGGAAGTCGTTGAAATTTTTAATTCATATAAGCCTTGTATAAAAATATTTGAGTTAAAAATTAACAGTAAAAAAAACATAAATTTTGAAGAAAAAAGAAAGGCAAGTATATGATGCACGTATTTATAGCATCTATTTATGGAATAATGTCTGAATGGGTTTTTTTTAACAGGTCACAAAAAATCCAGCTATATAAAAAGCATTAAATAAATTATTCTTGGATATTATTTGTTTTTGCCGAATTTAATGATTTCGATTTCAATGTAGCAGCTTCCACCGCTCTGATTAGAGTTGCTCTTATTTTTGCAGACTCAAGTTCGTGTATTGCGGTTATGGTCGTTCCTCCCGGGGTAGCTACCATATCTTTCAGGGCCGCAGGGTGTATACCAGTTTCTAATAGAAGTTTTGCTGAGCCTAAAAGAGTTTGAGCAGCTAGTTTTAAAGCGATGGCTCTAGGTAGCCCCATTTTCACGCCACCATCGGCTAATGCTTCAATTATAATAAATATATAAGCGGGACCGCTTCCAGATAAACCCGTTACCGCATCCAAGTGTCTTTCTTCTAATTCAACCACCATTCCAACAGCACCAAATATTCTTTTAACGAACTCTAGTTGATAATCTTTAATATTCTCATTATGGGCTATTGCTGTAGCTGCAGCACCTATAAGTGCAGGTGTATTTGTCATAATTCTTATTAATCCTACTGCAGGATTTATAACTTTGTTAATGTGATTAAAAGAAACTCCCGCAGCAATAGATATTATTACTTGTTCGTTTGTAATTACCGGTCCAATTTCCTTTAATACTTTATCTATAACTTGGGGTATGACAGCAACTAAAATATATTTACAGGATCTTGCCAATTCCTCATTGTTTTCAGCGTATTCGACTTTACATTCCTTGGATAATTTATTCCGTTTATCTTCGTCTATATCATAGGCAATAATTGTATTTCTTTCAATCGTGTTTGTAGAAATTAGCCTCCTCAATAAGGCAGATCCAATTTTCCCAGTTCCAATTATTCCTAATTCTTTACTATACATACTAAGAATTTATCATTGTAACCAAAATAATGTTATTAAAATGAACGAAAAATGAAGATGATTTTAGAGAATTTCCTTGTTAAGATTTCACTACAGACCACTTATTTATATAATTCATTTTTTAATTCTTCTATGAGGTGTCCCTTAATCATTCCATTATTTCTATCGTAACCTTCACAAACTATGCTCCTAACGCCAATTATATCTGGCCAGATTTCTTTTATTTTAGGGATTGAGGCTTTCATTAAATTTCCGGCGAGAGCAACTTCAAGATTAAGGGATTTTGCTTTATTTCTAAATAGTTTTAATTGTTCGACATTTAAAAAATCAAATAAACCCTTTCCATCTTTGATGTATGTATCAAGCATCACGATATCAGCGCCAGATTTAGCTGCTATAACAGGAAGGGATAAGTATTCTGGTGAGCTCTCCATTCTTAT
>Ga0255055_10001311_pt1 | contig 18449 bp, 33 predicted proteins | sample JV7_2_27_MG_FD_188633 | JGI IMG/M metagenome (GOLD analysis project Ga0255055, IMG submission 188633) | Seawater microbial communities from Jervis Inlet, British Columbia, Canada - JV7_2_27 | ecosystem: Environmental > Aquatic > Marine > Inlet | place: Canada: British Columbia | collected... | reverse complement strand
CACCATTTGTCGTCTTGCACTTATAAATAGATTTTTTTTTCTTCTAATATATTATATATATATATATTATATTTGTATATCAAATAATATATATACCGTTGATCCATTGTCAAAAAAAAAAAAAATGTTTTCTGAAATAAACGATATATTTATATATACATTGTATATCTAAATGATATATTAAAACATAAAAGGTGAAAAACATGAAAGAAAAAACAACAAAAAAAGAATATGAAGTGGAAATAACAGAAACAAGAATACTTGTTTTTGAAATGGAAAAAGAAGAAGTTGATAAATACATTGATGAATTCAATGCAAATGAATTCGCAGACAAAATCAAAGCGATTGCAAAACACAGTGACAGATACAACACAGACATTGACCACTTGCAAGAATACACAGAAGACGCAACAGAAACAATCTGGAAGTGAAAAAAATGAAAATAAAAAGAATACATGAAGAATTTGAAACAAATTCAGACAACGGAAAACTTGTGCTTGTGCAAGTCGGAAAGGTGTTTTATAGATTAAGTAAATACATTATAGTGAAACACCCAAGTGAATTGACCAAAGTTCTTGATAAGAATGAAGTTTATTTATTAAGAGATGATTTAAAATGATTAAGCTAATCACACCAAGACAATTCATGTCAGATTTCAGACATGAATTTGTTCACGGTTGGAACTGGTTTGAAGTCATTGGAATGGTGTTCTAAAATGAAAGTAAACAATCCATATACAGAAGAAAAGCGAAAGCTTATGTTGTTATTAGACAGCGAAAAAGACAGCGTAAAACGACAAGTATTGACAGCACAGCTTGAAACTGTTGAGAAGAAGTCAAGGTTGTGGATCCAGAACATTCTTGACAAGGTTCAACCGAAAGTTGACCATGTTGTTGCACAGAAAGAAGAAGTTCAAGAAATAAGTTCACCAAGACAGCAATATAAAACAGCGATTTCATTATATAGATACACCAGCAACATTCTTCTTGAATTGCGTGAACTGAAAAAACAATGTCGGTTGCAACTTGGAATTGACAACAGTCAGAAGAAAGAAGTTCCAAAGGAAACACAAGGGTGGTTCAAATAAAAGTATTAAATTTATATTCAGGTATAGGTGGAAACAGAAAGTTGTGGAAAGATGTTGAAGTAACAGCAGTTGAAAACAACATAAGCATTGCAAGAATATATCAAGATTTTTTTCCACAAGACAAAGTTATAGTGACAGACGCACATAAATATTTATTAAAACATTATAAAGAATTTGATTTTATTTGGTCAAGTCCACCTTGTCCAACACATTCAAGAATGAGAAAAATGGGTGTTGCGACAAAATCATATTCTGCAAAATATCCAAATATGAAATTATATGAAGAAATCCTTTTTTTGCAACATTTTTCAAAATCAAAGTGGGTTGTTGAAAATGTAATTTCTTTTTATGAACCATTAATAAAACCAGTAAAACTTAATAGACATTATATCTGGTCAAATTTTATTATTTCTAAAAAGAAATTTAAATACGGTGGTGACATTAGAAAAGGTCTTCCAAGTGAATTACAGAAAATTAAAGGTGTGAATATAGATAAATATAAATTAAAAGGAAGAAGAAAAGATTCAATTATAAGATCTTATATAAATCCAAAACTTGGGTTGCACATTTTTAATTGTGCGTTCAAAGAAATACAAAAGGTGTTAAAATGAATCAAAGAAAAGGAAATCATTATGACAAAATAAGTCAATGCACAATCAGAATTGAAAAGACGATTGTGGGAAGTGACACAGCAGTTCCAGAAGCAATGTTGAATTATGCAATATTGAAAGATTACGGGTTCGGAAGAAGCATTGTAAAGAAGATCCTTAAAACACTGGAAGAAGCAAAAATAATAAAACAAACTAAAAAAGGATTATGGAAGAAAGGTGATGAATAAAATGGAAAATAAAGACAAACTGGTTGAATCAATTTTAATACGATTGAGAAAATCAGAACTGAAAAAATTGAAAGATTTCGTTGAACAAGATCCAGAAATTGAAACTGTCAGTCATTGTGTTCGGGTTGCAATCATGAAGTTCATTCGTGAACGAAAACCAGTTGAACAAACAATAAAAGCACATTCAGACAGAACTGTCGTTGAACCCGTCAAGGAAGTCAGCGAAAAATGAATGATTATTTGAAACACCAGGAACGAATCAACGAACTTGTTGAAAAGAAAAAGGAACTTTATGCACACATTAAAAAGAAAAGACAAGTTCAAGCAAAATATATGGAATATTTGAAAAATAATCCATATAAGAAAGAATTTTATAAGCTGACACAAGAAGAACACAAGAAAAGATCTGCATTGATGAACTTGATTCCGAACCAGTGGGTGAACTAAAATGATGAAAGAAGAAGAAAAGATTTATTAACACATGAAATCAACTGTAAAAAAGTAAGAAGATGGAAAATAACAAAAAATATAGAGGAAGAAAAATAACGTTTTTAAAATGTATGGAATGTGAAAAAACAATAGATAAATGTAAATGTGAAGAAGAATTTAATAAAATGTTTGGGTTAGGAATGATATTTGCTTATTTATCTATGATATTATTAAAAATGATAATAAAATGAAACAGAAATATTACGGGAAAAACATTCACAATAAAGGTCGTAATAAAGGAAAATATTATGACACAAAAACCCAGATAAGAAAATATTATGACATTCGTGCAGTTGCAGATCACAAATATCACACAAAAAAGGTGTTCCAGATTTTAGACAAATATCACCCGTATGCTTTTTATAAATCACTTGACATTGCTTGTGCTGACGGTGGAACTTCAATTTTCATTAAAAATAAGTTCGGGATTGAATGTCACGGGATAGATTTGTCACCACATTCTGTCAAGTTAGCAAATAAAAACGGGATAATAGCACAAGTGCATGATATAAGGGAAAAATTACCTTATAGGGATAATATGTTTGATTTGGTGATTGGTTTGGAAATCATTGAACATGTTCTTGACACGGATCATTTCATTGCAGAAGTTCACCGTGTCATGAGAAAAAACGGGATCTGTATAATAACAACACCGAACTTGTGTTCATTTACAAACAGAATGCGTGTGCTGTTCGGTCAATACACAGCACATGGTTGTCAATGGAATGCCGAAAAAGGACACCATATAGTTTATACAATGCCGACACTGGTGAAACATTTTGAACAATATAAATTTAAAATCATAAAGAAAACTTGTTCAAGCATTCCATTTCCGATGTATTCAAAGAAAGTTCCAGAAGCGTTCAAACAGATTGCAATGAAACTTGGTGATTATTTTTATAATTTTGGAAGTCATATAATAATAGTAGCAAGAAAATGAAAGAAGAACTTGAAATTCAATGTGAATTATGTAAACATAAAGTAACTATAAAAGAATTAGATAAAATTACTAATTTAACTAATGGAAATGAGTGTCCTTTATGTTGGTTTGATGTAATAAATTATATCAAAGATGAAAAAGAACAAACAGCAAAAGAGATTTTTGATGATTTAGATAAATTAATCAAAGGTTGGTATAAGAACAAAAATAAATCTGATTATAGATATTATGTTACTCCATTAAATTATAAGAATTTAAAGAAAAAGTATGGTGTAGAATGAAAAGAGATTTATTGGAGAAATATTCGGATTTTGTTGATTGGGTATTCTTTCAGCTGGGTGAATTGAAAATCAAGTCCTATATGATCATTACGGACTTGATTCGGAAAAAGAAAAAATGACAGACATAAGAAGAACAGTCAGAATCAATGACCGTGAACAAGCTGAACTGGAACTATACAAAGCAATGTTTCATTCAGAAAGTGATTCAGAAGCATATAAATCAGCTGTTTCATGGGTTCTTAATTACATTAAAAATGTCACAAATACCTTTTTTCCACCAAATTATGATGTTGTTTTAATAAAGAAAAAGAAGACGCAACCACTGGATCGGAAGATCTGGAAACAATAAAATGATAAAAATGTCACAAAAAACACGGGATTTGTCCGACATAATGCGAAATATATCGTTTGAAGATCAATTAAGCTAATGTGTCAGTTTATAGGATTAATGAAATGAAAACTTATAATATTTTATCATACGGTGGTGGTGTTTGCAGTAGTGCAATGTTTTTTCACCTGGTTGAAAATGACCACCAGCTTGATCTTGTCATATTTTCTGACACTGGTGACACAAAAGAAAGCACATATTCAACAATCAAGCAAATGTTTTCAGAATGTTTGAAAAGAAATATTGAATTTGTGGTTGTTAAATCCAAACATGGTCAAATATTTGACTATTATAAGAAAAACAAGGCACTTCCGTCAATCATGCGAAAAGATTGTTCAGCAAAGTTCAAAATTCGGGTTGTTAATAATTATTTAAGAAAACGATTCGGAAAAAAAGCACGATTCAATATATATATTGGATTTACACTGGAAGAAGCAACAAGAATGAAAAAATCAGAAGTGAAATATAAAACAAACCATTTTCCACTTGTGAAAGCACGGATCACACGGAATGACGCAAAGAAAATTCTTAAAGATAATAATTTCACAGCAGAAAAATCAGCGTGTGTCGGTTGCATTTATAATAAAAAACACGAATGGATCAACTTATTGAAAAAGGATCCAGCACGATTTGAATATTATAATTCAGTTGAAAAAAGCTGTTCAAGATACCCAGAACTGTCTTTTAATGGAACTTACACACTTGAAGAATTAAAACACACTTGGAAAAATCAGAAGTCACTGAAACAATTTATTGATCAAGAACCAAGTTGTGATGTTGTTGCTGGGTGTTTTTTATGAAAAGACCGAAAAGAAAACTTAAAAGATTGAAACCACCACCAAGAACAACAAGAATGTGTCGGGTTTGTAAGGAAGAAACAGAATTCAAGTATTATCACAAGGTCGGTCATTCATATTGTTTAATTTGTAAAAATAGAAATATAATCATATAAAAATAAAATCGGAGGGTGATAAAACATGGAAAAAGACAACTTTAAAGAAATTGAATCAGTGCAAGAAGCAAATGCTGTTGATTTGACAGTTTATTCATTTGTCAAATTTAGTGACACAAGAAACTGCTATATATTCAAAAAGCGTGTAAGAAAATGAAAAGACCAAAGAAAACACAGAAAGAACTTGAAGAAGAATATGATCCAGACAAGTTGCTGGACGAATTCGGTGATATTCCCGAAACACTTGGGTGGATCGAATGAACTTAATAATTACAAACGAAAAAGCTGAATTCAACAAAAGTCAGTTTGGAAATGACAAACACATTGTTGTTGTTAAATTTCCGAACTGTATCAGCATGACAACGAACAGACCTTTTAAATGGATCCCGACATATAAACAGTTGCGTGACATTAAAAAGGCACTTGACGAAATTGAAGAAATTTCGTGGAATCTAAAAGGTGAATAAAAAATGAAAAAACTTGACTTACCACCACCACCATTGTCAGAAACGGACATTCCACTTCCACCACTGACAATAAAAAAACCGGAACCAATAGCAGAAAAGGTTGTTGAACCAGTTCCAGCAATTCAAGAACCAGTTGATCTGGAAGTTCCAGAACCGGAAGAAGTCACCTGTTCGGGACTTCTTGAAGCATTGCGTGAACACCACCAAATTGTGTTGAATAAGTTTGATCAGATATATTTCAAGGTTGAACAACTTCAAAACATGATTCTGGAAGATAGAAAGAAGAAGAAATAAAAATAAAGATCCTGGAAAGAGTGTGAAAAACCAGGATCCTGTTTCTTTATAATATATGTTGGGGTAATTACAAAGAATATAAACTATTTAAAATCAATTCTTGGATTTTTATTGACAGTTCACTGACTGAATTGTCTGATCACAAGGAACAAGACAATTCCACCGACCATTGCAACAATTATCACAGGGATCCACCCTGGAACTGTTCCCAATGCGTCTGACATTTCAGTGGTTGCGTTCATTGACGCACTTTCTTCACCGTCATAAGATGTTCCACCAGTGCTGTTCAGACAGTTTCCGTCTGCAACTTCAAATTCACATTCTTGAAGTCGCAAGTTTGACAAGACAGACAATCCAACAGCAAGAACGACAGCAAAGACAACCAGTGTCAATGCAAATCCAGTCAATTTATTTACTTGTGCTTTATTTTTCATTTTTTAATCTGTTTAAACATATAATTAGAAAAAATAAATTAATCTATAAATAAATAAGATTCTGTGTTTGAGTGGGAATAATTTCAACCACTGAACTGTCTGATCACCAGGAACAGAACAATTCCACCGACCATTGCAACAATTATCACAGGGATCCACCCTGGAATTGTGGCCATGCTTTCGATCATTTCAGCTGTTGCGTTTGCTTCTGCTGTGTTCGCAGTCAAATTGTCGTTCAAATTTGACAACACAGTCAGACCGATTGCAAGAACAACGGTGAAGACCACCAGTGTCAGTGCAAATCCAGTCAGCTTATTTACTTGACCTTTTTTGTCTTTCATAATAAAAAGATTATTTTTATACTATATAAATGTGTGTCACCGAACCGTTGACAAACAATAAATTATTTATAATCTATTATATTATATAATTATAATATGGTTTTCACATACAGCAGAAAACAAGCACTTTCTTTGTCAGCGTTGAATCCAGGCAAGATCCAGAAAACTTCAAAATTCACACCATATAAATCACAACCAAAACCCACAGTCGCAACCACAGAACCAAGTGGTTTAAAATCCAAACAACAACCCACCATATTGACCACAAGTGATGAAATCACATTAAGACAAGGTCAAAATACATATTCTGGACAATTAGTTGACGACACGAACATTGTTGCAATCAGAACAGTTTCACAAGAAGAACAGCAATCAAGACCGTCAAAAACAGATTTAATGATCAGAGATAATCAAAGAATAAGTCAAGCAAAAGCTATTGAAGAAAACAGAGAAAGATTAATGGTTCAACCACAACAAGATGAATTTTCATTTCCAGTCAAACCAGGATCTTCAATTCAAGATTTACAAAATAAGTTGATATTTCAAAAAGCGTCAGCGTTCACAGAAGTCACAGGATCAGAAGTTGTGCAACGGGTTCAACCGAAATATATTGCAACTGTTGAAACGAAAGATTACGGGTGGATTCCAGGAACAAAACAAGTGTTGAATCTTGTTGGAATTGATGTCAAAACTAAAAAAACGCAAGTCGTCACACCACACACCATAAAAAAACCACCGGGTGAATATCGTGAATTTGATCCAGCTGTTGATTTAAGACAACCCACAACATTTTTCGGTATAAAAGAACCAGGATTCCAAACATTAAGACAGTGGGAATATAATCTTGAAAAAGCTGGTGGAACAGAAGATATAAAAATGTTAAGATCCGGGAAAGGTATTTCCGGAACAGGTCTTTTAAAGACAACCGATATAATCTCACCGAAAGCAGTATGGTTTCACGGGAAGAATGTTCCACTTAAAGCAATCAACAGACCTATTACAACAACCACAGTCGTTGCCGGAACATTACTCGCTGGTGGTTTGGGTGGTGGAACAGGATCTTTGATTTCGTCAGCACAAGCTGGTGGTGGTTTGATTGCTGGATCTCTTGCTGTTATGCGTTTGAAAGAAAGTCAAGCTGGTGGAACAGGATCAAGAACACTTGGTTTCTTGGGATTCACAGCTGTTGCTGGTTTGACAGCTTACGGAATCGGAAAAGGAATCCAAAGTTTAAAGAAAACAGATATTAAATATAAAATCACTTCCCGTGGAACAGACGCAAAGGAATTCACTGGTGTCACCCAGAAAGGATCCAGATTGCAAGGGAAACCATATAAAGAAGCGTTTTTCACGAAAGGTGACATTACCAAGAGAACGATTCATTTGCCGAAATCAAAACTTGCACGATCACAGTTTTTCGGAAGTTTCAAACGATTCCAGGAAAAACCGACAGTCATGAAGATAACAGAAACAAAATATTTTCAAGCAATCAAATATTTTAAGGGTTCAAAATTAGTCGGTCAAGATTTCAAATATATTAAACCGTCACAGACGATTCAAGGTTCTGTTATTCCACAGATAACTTCCAGACAAACTTTTCTGAAAGATTCACACATTAAAAGCAAACTTTATTCAGAATTAAAATTTTCAGAAACAACAAAAGGAACATTTTCAAAAACATATAAGCAAGGATCCTTAAAAACGAAAGTCAATATAAAAGTTGCAGAAACATTCAAAAGAAATGTTCAAGCAACAGATCAATTCATAATCACCCGTGGAAAAGGATTGCATTCTGTAAAAAATATTAAACCAGAATTTGCATTCGGAAAAAAATCAGTTTATCCGAAAGATGTTGCAATTTCACAACAAGTCGGATTCGGAAAAAATGCTGGTATTCAAGAAACTTTGATTGTTCAACCAAGAGTTTCGGAAGCAACCGGATTCCACAGAACAGCAGTCGGAACTGTCAGAATCACGAATGAACCACTTATTTCAAGAATTAAACTTCAATCACCTTATGTCACCCGTGGAAAATATTCAGCGTGGCGATTTCCGATTAAGCTTGGAAAAGCTGGTTCTTTGACAGGTGGTGGAACTGCAAGATTAACAAACATAAATTTACAACCCGTGATTACAATTTCACCAAAGAAATCACCGAATCTTTCTTTAAATCTTCCAAGTTTCACAACAACACAACGAACAGCTGTGATTCCACTTTTAAGTTTATCAAGTCAATCAGATGTCAATTTTAGATCCAAAGTTCTTCAAGCACAAAGAACGGAAGCAAAAATCACACCGATTAATTTGGAAAAGGTCGGATTGAAAGAAGTTTCAACACCAAAATCAGACACCGGTTCAATTTCAAAAATTATTTCAATTCAAGATCAGCAAGTCGGTCTTGCAACCAGTCAAAAAAGTGCGTTAATGACGACAGTTACACCGTCAACAGTCATAAATGAACCAATAACCACACCTTTTAATGTTCCTGGAACACCAGCTGTTCCAACTGGAATCACGCCAATAATTCCAATACTTCCACCATTTGAATTTGGTGGATTTCAGAAAAAAACAAGATCCAAAGGTTCAAAAGTCATTTCAAAATCTAAATATAGACCAAGTGTTCAAGCATTCGCATTCAACATTGTCGGAAAAACACCAAAAGGAACAATCACACCGTTCCAAATCCGACCATTAAAGAAGAAGAAAAAGAAATCAAGTCCTATTAGATCATTAAGGACTTGAAACGAAAAAGGTGATAAAAAATGTATAGAGTAAAAGCAAAACATAAAAAATTGGAAAAGAATTATACACTTGTCAGAAAAGGATCTGGTGACGGTGGTGGTATTAGAAATTTTAAAACCAAATCACAAGCTGAAAATTATGCAAACCAGTTGACAAGTTTTGACACTAAAATTGTGAAGAAGAAAGCAAAACCACGAAAGCGTTTAATAAATATGAATTTTTTTTAAATTTTAAGATGACAGAACAATCAAACTTGGCTTATCAACACATATTAAGTCAACAAGCAAAAGAAGTTGTTGTTTCAGCAATCAAAGATCTTGTGAATGCTGATGAAATAGTCAAGAATCTAAAATTTCAACTGTCTGGAAAAAAGACAATCAAAGTTCAACAGAAAGACGGAACAATCTTGCTTCAACAAATGGTATATCACGAACCTTTAATGAACGATTTGGGAACAAACAAGGTTCTTGCTGATTTCAGATCTTATATAAATCCAAATGTAATATTAAGTTATTTTGAAAAAGAAGAAATCCAGCAATATTCCCGTGCTTATTTCACAAATGTAATATTTGAACTTGCACGGAATATGGTTGCTTATGATATTTTATCCAAAGAAAATCATGCTAAAATTAGAAATATAATGAATGTGAACTTTCGGTCTGTTCTTGGTCGTGCATTGAACGGAATGACTTTATTGACAGCATTGAAAAATATTCAAGTGCAAGAAATAAGGCAATTTGACCAAGATGACAGAAGTCCAGGACAAAGGGTGTTTAAAAAATGATTTTTCAAATCGGAATGGATTTCGGATCCATGAATTTTGTGAATATGCTTGATTCAATAATGTTGTGGTCATTGGTTTTGTTTGCAGTGGTCATTATCGGGTTGTTTTTCTGGTGGATCTGGAACACAACACGGTTCAATGTTTATGTTGAACTAATCAGAAAGGTGGGTTCACCTTATGAAGTTAAAGTTGACGGGAAAATTATTAAACGGATCACTTATCAATCAACACCAAAGAAAGCACGGATCTATAATAAAAAATTAAGGTCTGGTGGATTTAAAGAATATTTTCAGATTTCCGGAACAAATTTCAATTATCCGAACTATTTCAAGAACTTGGCTTTTTATTTCAGAACACCGACATGGTTTCTTGATTTCAAAAGAAAAGGAATCAAGTTGCTTGTTGACGAAAAGCGTGGTCTTGTTCCTTTAATGGTTTCAAACCCAGGAATTGTTGATGTCGGAACTTCTTTGAATGAAGTTGTCGGTTCAATATCAGACGGTTTGCATGAACGGGAAATGCTTTATGATCAGGATTTTTGGGCTAAATACGGAAATGTTGTTGCAATCGGAATGTTGATTGGTTTTTTCGTGATTGGAATGATATTTATAATCAAATACCAGGAAACTTTCTGGGAAAATTCAATGAACGGTCTTCAAGCAGTTTTAAAGACAATTCAAGACACAGCGTCACCCACATTAAAATGAAAAGAATAATGAAGAAAACAGCGTTTATTGTGTGTTTAATAGCAATTCTGTCAGTTGTTGTTGTGTTCGGTGAACCACCATTCACACCACAAGCGTCTTCTGGAACTGGTGTCTTAAATATTATATATCCAAAAAATCCAGCAATTCCACAAGGTTTGGGTGGTGATTTACACATTCATGTGTTTAATTCAACTGGAACTGCAATGACAAACACAACTGTTGAATTTTGCACAGTTCATATATATAATAATACTGGAAACCATATTCTTGAACAGAACATGACTTTTGAAGATGTTGAGTGGGAACTTTCAGTGAATTCAAGTTTGACAAGTAACACTGGAAATTTTCCTTATTTAATCTGGTGTTCTGGATCTGATGAATCTGGGTTTGCAAGTGGAACTTTTGTGATTACAGATGACGGGTTGTTGCATGAAGACGGAACACCGTTGATTGCTGTTGCTTTGATAATCATTGGAACAATTGCTTTGCTGTTCGTGTTTGCAAACAGCATTGACGGTGAACAAGAATGGTCACAAGCATTGAAACTGTTTGTCAATATAATAGGTTTAATCATTATGATGATTGGTGGTGGATTTGGAATCAAAGCACTTGAAGTTTTTAATTTTGGAACTTCAATCACGAACATTGTGTCAATGATGTATTTTGTTTTATTGTTCACGGTGTTTCCGGTCTTAATCATTTTCCTTTTAATGTTTATGAAAAGTATAATGGAATTTTTAAAATCAATGAGCGATAAGGAAAAAGAATGGGAAAAACCAAGCAAGTGAGAATTGATCCGGAACTGGATAAAGTTTTCAAGCAACTGAAAAAGCAAGGAAAAGTCAAGACATTTCCAGAATTCAGTCGTTTGGTTGCGTCAGATTTTTTCAAAACAAAAAAAAGTGAGTTTAAGTTTTTCAAATGAAATATAAAAAAGGATCCACAAACGATTTGATTTTGACTGTCATTATAGGTTTCGGAATGGTCGTTGTCGGATTGATTGCATTAAGGGTTTTCAGTGATATAAACACACAGTTCCAGGCAAGTGACAGCGTTTCAGCTGGAACAAAAGCAACATTGACAGCTGTCGGAAATAAGCTTCCAGCATGGATTGACGGTGGATTCTTGTTGTTCTGGGTGGTCTTATTCATTGCCGGAATGTTTCTTGCAATGCAAATCAACACAAATCCGGTGTTTTTTCCTATATCAATATTTTACTTTATAGTATTAACTTTCATTTCATATTTATTCAGATCTGTTTATTTGCAACTGGTTGCTTCTTCTGTATTATCAACACAAGCTGGGTTGCTTTCAATTATTCCGTTTATTGTTCCAAGATTGCATTATTTCAGTTTTGTGTTTGGGATTTTGACAATAAGTTTAATGGTTATAAAAAGAAGTGGTGACGGTGGATAAAAGATGAAAAAGACCATGATGTTCATAATTACAATATTTCTATTTTTCACAGTGTTGTTTTCCGTGAAAGGTTTGATCACTGACGGGTTAATCATGCGATTACCTATGACAGCTGACGAAAGTGATGTTGTCGGTGTTTATAATTGGACAAATAGTGGTGTTGATTTCAGTTCTGGAACACACGGTCATTTTGAACTTGACGACACTGATTATATAATAAATGATGATTTAAATAAACTATTAGCAAACGCCAATTTCACATGGTGTGGAAAAATTGCTTTTGAAACTCTTGCGACAGCACAAAGATTCTGGGGTGAAAGAAGTTTGGTTGCTGATTATGAGGGAATTATGTTTTCAGTAGTAGATGATACAGGATATAAATTCCGTGCTGAATTTGGAACTTCAGCACCTTATGGTTATGCTTACGGAAATGCTGTGTCTATAAACACAGATTATTCTGCTTGTTATGTATATGACAACAGCAACAGCAATATCAGTTTCTATATGGACAGTGTATATATTGACAGTTATGTCAGAAACTTGGTTGATAATGTTCACGCAAGTAAAATCGCAATAGGATCTTCACTGGGTGGAACTGATAGCTGGTTAGACGGAAATTTGTCGGAAATTTGTATTTGGGATCGAAGTTTATTTCCTGCTGAAATAGTGACTTATCACGCTGACGGTTGTTCCATTGCTGGTGGATCTGGATCCACACCAAGTTTGACATTAAGCACAAACTTGTCAACTGCTTTATATACGGAATCACTGGTGACTTTCAATGTGACTGGTGTTGCAATTAACACAACAGCGAATGCGTGGAATTGCACTTTATATCTGAACGGAACAGTCAATGACACGAATCTTGATGTTCCTATAAACAACACCAATATAATATTTAATCTGACTTATGGTGATCAACAAGCTGGATATGATGTGAATGTCATGTGTGAACGGGAAGATTATGGTTTGACCGTGACTGACAATTCAAGCGTGTCAGATGTGTTCATTGATAGTGTTCCACCCGGTCTTTCTATAAGTTCAAATTTTGAAAATAACACATTTTTGTTCCGGTATATAAATATTTTAAATTTGTCTGTCACATATAATGACACGAACCTTTTTGCTGTCAATTTAAGCATTCATAAGCTGAACAGTGACTTGACCATAAACACAACCATGAACAACACATTTAATGACAGTATAGTCGGAACTGGTTTTGTAATAAATTATACTGGAAACCGTTCAAATGAATTGTTGGATCTTGGAAACTGGACAGTCGGTGGATATTCTGTGGTTGCTGACGCATGGGACGATCACACTGATGACAAAGTCAGACCGATTCAGTGGTTTTATGATCCTGGAACAATTGTGATTGACGAAAACATTGTCTTGAAAGGTGACATTAAATCTGATCAGACAGCGTTTTATATTTCAGAAGATGAAACAAAATATAAATTTAAAATTACTTGGGAAGAAGATCTTCTTGAACAAGAACTTATAATTTCAGCTGGTGGTGACTTGACATTTATTCCTGGGTCTGATTATAAAGGTCATTTCGTTTATTTCCCAGGAAAAAGGTGGATTGATTTCCAGTCACCGAACATTGAAGATGTTGTTGTTTCTGACATTGGAAATGATGAATATAAACTTAATATAAAATTATACACTTCTTCTGACGAAATTGAATTTGAATCAATAGGTGATCTGAATTCCATTTCAACAACTTGGTTCTTTAATATAAGCGAATCAATGGTCTTCCATGCAAGAGATGTGTTCACGAACACAAGTGTTGCGAATTTCAGTTTGACCGTGTGGAATTCAACTTTTGCATTGATTGGAAATGAAACAACAACAGCTGGTTTGATTGCGTTCAATTTCACTGGAAATCACACAGTGAACTTCACTTCACCACAATATGCAGACAACCAAACATTTCAACTTTTGACACTGGGTGGAAATTTCTCTTTTGAAGTGTTTGCGAGTAATTCGCTTTATATCTTTATTTATGATGAAGAAACTGACGAATTGATTGATGACCGGAATGTCACTGTTCAAATAATCAATTATGACAATTCAAGTCATGAAGTTTTGACAGACACAGGATCAACATTTCAATCTGGGTTCACTGTCGGAACTTATGAAATCAGATATAATGCACAGGGTTATAATTCAAGATCTTATTATGCGACCATAACCGGATCAGACACACAAGGAATTGACCTTTATTTATTGAACAGTTCACAGGCAACTTACACAAGCTTTATAATTATAGACGAAACCGGAAACTTGCTTGAAAGTGCTGAATTAAGTGCTTATAGATATTTCATTGACAGCGATTCTTTCAAAGTCGTTGAAATGGATCTGTCAAACTTCAACGGGATTTCAACTTTAAGTTTGCAACATTATGATACAAGATACAGATTCATTGTGAATTTGAACGGTTCAACTGTTTATGTCAGTGAAGCAACGCAAGGGTATAAAATAGCTGACAGTTCATATACTTTGATTGCGACATTGCTTGGTGACACAACAGAAAGTTTTTTCGGAACAACTGGTCTTTTTTCAAATCTGTCATGGAACAATGAAACTGGTCTGATATATTTCACTGTAAATGATCCGTCTTCACTTGTTGACCAGTTCTGCATTGATGTCATTGAAATGAATGCGTTGAACTCTGTCGGGTTCACACAAGTTTGTTCAAGGGAACTTGGAAATTGTTTGAATGCGTCAACCGGAACAGTGACTTGTAATGTCACAACTTATGTTGCAAACGGAAGACATATTGTTGCGAAAGGGTGGATCCACACAGACACAGAATATTCTGAATATTGGGTTGAAGCAATATCGGTTTTCACAGATTTATCAGCAGTGAACACGCTTGGTGTGTTCGGTGTATTCCTGGGTTTCTTGGTCATATTGACCGGGTTTTTTGCCGGTCTTGTCGTGGGTGGTCTTGGATTAGCAATAATTATATTTGACATTGCTTTGATTTTGATGTCACTTATTCAACTGATTGTGGTCGGTCTTCCGGTCTTAATCGGGATTATTTTCATTTCAGTCGTTGTATTAGTATTGGTGTCAGAAAAATGAACTTGGAAAGATTTTTGATTGCGATTGTTGTCATGTCAATGGTCGCTGTCGGAACAGGATTGTTTGTGGTAGATATAACAACAAGATATTCAACGGTTGTGGATCCGGATTTCCGAACAACTTTTGACAGATTTAATGAATCTTATGCACTGGGTGAAGATATAAGTGACGATGTTAAGAAAGCAAGTGCTGTTGAAGAAGAAAGCTGGGATTTCGGTGACACAATAAAAGCGTCTTTGAACGCTGTCAAGGTTGTGTTTATTCAAGGAATTCCGACAGCGTTTGCAATGGTGACAAATGTCGGAAAATATATTCCACTTCCAAGCTGGATCACCCGAGGAATCCAGACAATATTGATTATATTATTAGCGTTTGCATTGGTATATTTATATTTCAGATACAAGAACCCGTAAAAATGGAAAATACAAGAACAAGCAAATACACACCACTTCCAGATCCTAAAATAATATTGTGGGTTTGTTTTGGAATTATTGCTTTAATGTTTCTCATGGATTCAGCGTTTGCATTGTCAGAACCGATAAACCAGTCACTTGATGAATTCACAAACATGACAAGGGCAGACAATTTTCTTGAACTTGCTATTGAAATGAACACATGGCTTGGTGGTCTTTTTGGAATCACATTTTTAATCGGAATTTTTGCAGTGTCTTTCGGAATGACAATGTTTTTCACAAGAACCATTGCAAGTTCACTGTTGTTTTCCATGTTTATCACAACTTTAAGTTCTGTGTTTCTAATGGTTGTCGGACTGGTTCCGGAATATGCTGTGGTGTTTTGTGTTCCGTTGTTCATAATGTCACTGGTTTATGTCGTGCTTACAAAATAAGGGTGTTTAAAGATTGCATGGAAAAAAAAACAGATTGATTTAGACAGTCAAGGAACAACTTGGAATGAATCACTTGCGTTTCTTGAACGACTTGGTCAAATTGAAGAAGCGATTGCAACTTCTTTTTCTTCTTTGAATGCAAATGCGTTGGTTGAACTTCATTCACTTCTTACATTATATTATTTATATTTGTATTCTGCAATTAGATTTGACCGTGAAAAATATGACCAAACATTGACAAACATTGCAATCGCAATAAAAGGATCCGATTTGAACCAGGACGGGTTTCTTGATGAACAAGAAATCAATCTTCAACAAGTTAAACTTGCACAAGCAATGCAATTGTTGAAAGAAATGTTTATTGAACTTATGTGTCTTAAAGTTGACAACGGTCTTTCAATTGACATTGCACAGCATAAGCGTTTGAAATATAGTCATGCAATGCTGAAAACTATTGAAACTTATGTTGATGATAATATATTGAAAGGTGAACTGAAATTTTGTGATAAATGTCGTGAAGAAATTGAAAATAATGAGAACGATTAAAGAAAACTGGGTTGCAATCCTGGTGATTTGTTTCATGCTTGGAATGTGGATCATTCCGGTGTTGTTTGTTGTGTTTGGTGATTCAAGTCCGTAATGATCATATAGGACTTGAAAATAAAAAGTGATTAAAAATGACATTCAGAAGACCTATGGAAAATTATCCGAAAGTTGTTGCTTTCACATTTGACATTGACGGTCTTCCGGTTTATCCATTAGACAGACCATATTTTTCACCAAGTCACGACAAGAAAGACATGACAACTGATCAAGCTTATATATTGAGTTTTTTAAAATGAAAAAAGACATGAAGAATAAATTAAGAAATAAGACAAAAGAAGAATTGACAAAATTGATTGTGCAGAAAAATCTTGAACTGATGAAACACGAAATCAATGTTCGTGGTGGGATTGAAGCTGGATCAAATAAAAGGTGGGCTTATGGAAAAGAAAATAAGTTCAGGATTAGCGAAATCAAGAAAGAAATTGCTGTTATAAAAACAATAAACGGTGAAAAATGATCTGTCCGAAATGTTTGCATTATATGTCACAACACCGTGATCGGTGGGAATGTGATAATTGTGGGTTTAATCAATGACATTAAATGTGAAGCGTTTTGCAAGGATTGTCCGTTCTGTTCAAGACAGTCACAATGATTGTATAATTGCAATCACTGGGTTCCGTGGTGTCGGAAAATCTGTGCTTATGCGTCAAATCGGAAAAGAATTGAAACTGTGCGATTATGATATGAATAAATATCATATTTATTCCAGAAAAGAACTTGTTGACAATCTTGAAAAACTTGAAAAGAAAGATATATTGTGTGTTGATGAAGCTATAAACACAATTTTCAAGCGTGAATTCCAAAAGAAGAACCAGATTCAGATTATTAAGATGTTCAATACTTACAGGGACAAGTTCTTCACTGTGTTCTTATTGGTTCCGTTGTTCTGGGATCTGGATTCCAGCGTCAGAAATTCAATGATGATTAAGTTCTGGATTTTCTGTTATAAAAAAGGTCGTGCTGTCATTTTCACGCATAATCACAACCCGGCAACAACAGATCCATTCAACCGGGATTCAATTCACTATGCTTGGGCAAGAAAAAGGATCCGGACAAGCAGAAACTATTTCAATGATTTAAGGTGGTCAAATCTGAAACCGGAAGAATATGATTTATATGCAGAAATCAAAGCACGAAAGAGAAAAGAAAGCTATAATCAAGAAGATGACACTGCTGGGATCACCAAAGCAGACACGGTCAGAAGCTTGATGTTTCACAATCCAAACCTTACAGCGTCTGAAATCACCAAAATCACGGGTTTTAATCGTTCATATGTATATGATTTATATAAAGCGTCAAAGGAGAAAATAAAATCTTAAATCTTTCTAATGTCACACTAAATTATAATAATATAGATAAAAGTATGGTTTATTTGTCAAAAAACTTGAAAATATCTGGGAATTTATTGATTTTTTCATGGATTTTAGTCATTTTTAATGGTTTTTTGGTGGTTTTTTATCCAAAAATGCGTGAAAAACTGTCAAAAACAGGTGTTTTTTCACCGGAATTTGTTGATCAAATGGTGTTTTCGGTCAATATTTGCTTCAATTTCTTCATGATTATTCATATATATTTGTTTACATTTTAGTATATTGATTCACCATTTGTCGTCTTGCACTTATAAATAGATTTTTTTTTCTTCTAATATATTATATATATATATATTATATTTGTATATCAAATAATATATATACCGTTGATCCATTGTCAAAAAAAAAAAAAATTTTTTTTGAAATAAAAAAT